>Ga0315330_10000568_pt1 | contig 23250 bp, 15 predicted proteins | sample M140m34915metaG_FD_203453 | JGI IMG/M metagenome (GOLD analysis project Ga0315330, IMG submission 203453) | Ammonia-oxidizing marine archaeal communities from Monterey Bay, California, United States - M1 40m 34915 | ecosystem: Environmental > Aquatic > Marine > Intertidal zone | place: USA...
AGGCTCGGAAAACACTGCCGGCTCGCTTGCCAGCACCAATGCCTCTCGGAACGCTTCAGTCCAGCACTCCGTACCTGCGAACCCTGCTGACTCGGAAAGGTTGCCAGCTACAGAAAGTAATCGACGGCTGCAAAGTACAGACTCACCGACACGTGCACGTCATTGGATTCGGCAGCCAAACTGAATCCCAACAGCCAAGCAAACTGAACCCCAACAGCCAGGCAAACTGAACCCCAACAGCCAGGCAAACTGAATTACAGCAGATCAGTCTGGCTTCTTGCCTCTAATTCTTTGACAACTTCCCGCACACGTTCTTCTGCGTGCTTGGGTGCTACCAAAGTCGCATCTTTGGTCTGTACGACGATCAGATCATCAACATCGATCGTTACAATAGTGTGCCCTGGTTGAGCATGAATGATCGCTCCCTTTGTGTCGATTCCGAGGTGCGATCCTACCACCGTATTGCCATGACTATCCGGTTGATGGAGGCGTGAAAGCGCCTGCCAACTCCCCACATCATCCCATGGAAAGGGTGCCTCAATCGTGACCACGTTGGGGTAATTTTCCATCACTGCATAGTCGATGGAAGTGCCGTTGATCGCAGTGAATTCTGTTTCAAGTGTTTCATTGAATCGATCCGTTCCCATGGCATCCGCAATTTTTTCAATGTGCGAATGCATTTCGGGAACATTCTTTTTCAGTGCATCAAGAATGGTCGATGCACGCCACAGAAAGATGCCACTGTTCCAATAGTAGGTGCCGGCAGCCACATATTCTTCTGCCGTGACCCGGTCAGGCTTTTCGCGAAATTTTTCAACTTGAAACGCGGCAATACTCGCATCATCGATTTGCCCTGCTCTTTGTATGTATCCAAACGACTCAGCCGGATAAGTAGGCGGAATTCCAAACGTAACGATCCGCGACGGATCTTGGTCAATCAGCTCGCTACCAGCCGTGATCGCTTGCTGGAACTTCTCATGATCCTTGATCACATGGTCCGATGGCATCACCACCATTGTGCCTTGTGGATCGACTTTGGCGACGAGGGCTGCGGCCAAACCGACACAAGGTGCGGTATCCCGTTTACACGGTTCGCCCACCACATTCTGTTCAGGCAAATCGGGCAACTGCAATCGCACTGCATCACTAAGTATTTTGTTGGTAATAATCAACTGCCGCTCTGCCGGCACCAGTTCACCTAAGCGGTCCATCGTTGCCTGCAACATGCTGCGGTCACCAGACAAGGCCAGCAATTGTTTGGGCACCAATTTCCTGCTAGCTGGCCAGAACCGAGTTCCGCTACCACCTGCCATGACGACCGCGTGAAGCATGCTTGATCTCCTGCGTGAAAATATTGGACGAGACACTGCATCAATCAGGTGTAACGTCTATAGAATAGCTGTACCCGTGACTCACTCAAATTGCGAAAAGCTTTCGCAATGGTACCCGCGTTCTCTCTCAGAACGCGCGACTTCGAATCGTGCAACAGTCAGCCTAATCACTTCCAGATTTCGCACCAGAAGGATTCCCGCCCGGTGTGGCACTGTTCTTCTGAGAATCCTCGTTGATGCGTTGCAGCAACAGGTCTCTCGCCTGCCGAAAGTCAGGGACATCGGGAGCCAATTCGACGGCGGTTTCTAGCTGTTCCAGTGCTTTGTCGAGGTCGCCGGCCAGATAAAGAGCTAAACCGTAGCGATACTGAATCCCGGGATTCGTTGGTGCAAGTGCGGCATCTCTGGCGATCAACGGTAACTCTTCCTGCCTGAGCTGCTCGATCCGCGACATAATACTTTCCCGTTGCTGCGGCGCAGCCTGCGGCAGCACTCGTTCAAGCATGGAAGCCAAGTTGGTCCGGGGCCCTGTCATTTTCGACTCTGTGCGTATCGCAGTCTCATAAGCTGCGATCGCGTCCTGATACCGGCCTCTTCCCTCGCAAAGCATCGCCCACCCCATGTGGGCCCCCGCTCGATCAGATGCGACCATCAGTGAGGTTTTGACTTCTGCAAGTGCATCATCCACCCGTTTACGTTCTGCTGAACTCAGGGCCTGATAAGTGCCTGAGGTGACCAACAGACGCGCCGCCTCCGTCCGTACCAACCGTGACTCATCATCGATATGACGCATCAAGGTTCGGCGGACGACCTCAGGTGATGAGCCCATGAACAAACTGATGGCAGCCGCTCTCACGATGGGGTGCTCATCAGGATCATCTACCAACTTCCTTGCCTTGGCTGTCACATTGCCTACACCTGAAGCAGCCAATTCACCCAGTGCCGAAGCCCTTGCCAGCACCGGCGTCAATTCCTCCGGTTGTGTGGCAACCCGCAACAGCTCATTCACAGCACCCGGTTCACCTCTGCGGAATGCAACGATCGCCTCGCTGAAATGCTTGGGCTGCTTTCGATTTTCTCCGTACCACTTTTCACAGGCCGCATCGCACCATTCATCGGTCTTCAGAACTGCTGCAGCGACCTGCTCATCACCTGCCTCGGCGGCTTCAATCCAGTCGGCATACTCAAGCAGGCTGGGCTGCTTTTGCTGGTCAATGGACTTCAGTTGATCTTTGACGTGGCAACCACTGCAAGCATTTGGGGTTCCCAAAGCAACGGACAAATCAGGACGAGGCACACGCAGGGAATGATCTCGTCGCTTGTCGACATCCATGTAGGTTCGGTGTGGCATGTGACAATTGACGCACATGGCGCCCGCAGTCCCGGGCACATGGTGATGGTGTGACGGGACATCATACTTTCCGGCCGCGTGCTGGTGACAGGAAGTGCAGGTCTCATTGCCAGGCGATTTCAATTTCAATGAGTGCGGATCATGGCAATCCGTACACCGGATTCCTTTGTGATACATTTTGCTTTGGATAAACGAACCATACACATAGACTTCGTCTTTGATCTGGCCGTCCGCAAAGTAGGTATCATCACGAAGCAATTCAAGATTATAAAAATCGCAAAACTCATCGCCGCCATGAAAGCCTTCGGACAAGACCCCGCGGCGACTATGGCAAGGCGCACAGGTCTGCAACTGCGTTTCTGCATTCTCACCCTTCAGCTTTGCCAAACCGTACCCGTGCCGACGATCCCAGAACAGAGACTTGCTGTTCGCGAGTTCAAGATGCAAACTGCCAGGGCCGTGACAAGCCTCACAACTGACGTCAATTTCTGAAAACGTGGTGTGATATGCCTGTTCAGCCGGATCGAAGTTTCTCTTCAGGTTGGTTGAGTGACAGTCAGCGCACATGGTTTGCCAACGTTGGGCAACACCGGTCCAATGCAACGGATCGTCAGGTTCCAATTTTTCAGCGACATCTGGCGGACGCAGGTAGAACCATTTTTCTTTCAGCGTGTCCCAAGTGATTCGCAAAACCTGAACACGAGCCACCTCAGTCGGCGGCATATCGACGGGCCGATCGAACTCGACCATGTACTGCTGCAACGGTGAGAAACCGAAGACATACTTGACTTCGAAATCCTGCATTTCTCCGTCTTCGCCCTCGGTATAAACCATGAAGCGTTCGCCATCGCGATACATGCGATTGACGAGTCCATCGTGCTCGAAGGTGGCATCATTAAAATCGCCAAGCACAGATGCGTCGGTAGCATGGTCCATCGCGAGGTCGTGATCGGAACCACGAAAGGCTTCGGCCTCTTTTTGATGACAATCGACGCAGGTTGAACGCCCAACAAAGCGCCGTTCGACGTCTTCGGGCACAGCCGACCAATAATCGGCAAAGACTCCTCCAGCTAACACAAGCAACGCTACCCCAGCAATTCCCGCCGGGCTCTTCAATTTCAATGTGGGCTTTCGAACCAAGACAGTGTGTTGGGTCAGAGTGTTGAGGGTCTAGAACGCTTCTTAGTCTACTCGGATAATAACTTTACTGCCTCCGCCCTCATCCGGTTCACCAAATCCCTGCGGGAGGCGTCTGGGGTTTCACCCGAACGTGTCGCAGCTTTTTGCAACAAACGACTCGCCTTTAGCAGTTGCTCGGCGGCTTTTGCATTCACAGAGTGCGGCGACCGCAGACTCCCGCCCGTCGCAACCTGCTCCGCAACCCCGGTTGGGCCCGCTTCACGATCCCATTCGAGATCCAAGCCGAGTTCGCGGTGACGCTCAGCAATCGCCTGCATCACATCTCCCAAAATCGGATCCCTGACCTGATTTTCCGGCGTTCGCCCCTCGGCCGCGGCGCGAATCGCTTGAAATGCCGCGGAGTCCTCTAAGTCAGCCTCCCCAACAGGTGGCAGCGGAATCGCATCAACATCGGGCAAAGCCAGAGCTTTCGGCGGATCTCCTTGGGCATTGTAGAAACCGTAAAGGGCCAAGAACAGAAAACAAGAACCCACCAAAAAACGTATCTGAACGCGCATCGCATCTTCCTTCCACTGGAGTGATAGCGGGACATTCTAGAGAAACACCGCGATGGAACGAAGACCGATGTTCGCTGCCCCCGATTGCCGCACGATGGCTCAAACCTCGAAAAACCCCTCGCTAATGGGCGTTTCGATGGAGTCAGAGCGTCGTTCTGCTGATTTTTCGGTCCGAAATGCCTAAAACCACACTCCACCCCGCCAGTCTTCAATCGAGCGGTAGATAAAAACACTACTTTTCCGAAATTGGAAATCAGGTCATCGGGGTGACAACCACCACGCGTACATCACAAACATTGGTTCCGGTCGGCCCTGTTTTAAGCAGGCCACCGGTCTGCTCGAAGAAGTGATAAGCGTCATTTCGCTTGAGATATTCGTCAGGGTTCAGTTGTTGCCGGCGTGCGTTTTGATGAACTTCATTATCGAGAATTGCACCCGCGGCATCAGTCGGGCCATCTTCACCGTCTGTGCCACCAGATAACAAGCACAGGCCCTGCCATTCTCGTTCTGACAAATCGCTCGCCAGCAAGGTTTGGTAGGCGCTCAGGATCAATTGCTGATTGCGACCGCCAAGTCCACGAATCGCCTCGGGGATAAGTTTGACGATCGGTTCCCCGCCCGTGATCAGACAATCATTGTGATGTGTCACCGGGTCAGCTCGCAGCATATGGAGTGCCATTTCGGCCAATCGACGGCCAACGTCTTCAGCTGCCCCCTCGCATTGACGGGCAGATTGCATGACATGGTTGTACCCTCGTTGCTCAGCCATGATCCCGGCCTCATCAACAGCGACGGCATTGTTGCCGATCACGAGTGTCGTATGTCGACAAACCTCGGAGGCTTCGGCTTGCACCCGAGATTTGCTTGGTGCACTATTCGTGTCGAGTCGCAATGCCTGATACACGGACTCGGGTAGACATTTCTTGAGGTCGTAGGATTCCAAAACCTCAAGAGCCTGATCCGGTGTCGACGAATCGATCACCGTGGGCCCCGAAGCGATCAAGTCGAGGGGATCACCCAACACGTCTGAAAGCACCAAAGTGATCAGTTCTGCTGCTCGACAAGCCACTAGCAGACCACCGCCTTTGATACGACTGAGATGCTTACGAACCGTATTGAGTTCTGTAATGTCCGCTCCCGCGCCGCTCAGGAATCTTGTCACTTCCAATTTATCGGCCAAGCTGATTTCGGGCCGAGGTGCCGGCATCAGCGCACTGCCGCCTCCCGAGATCAGAGCGATGCAAAGATCCCGTTCCCCTGCATCGCTGACTTTCTGGAGAATTTGTTCGGTACCAATGACTCCCTCAGCTGTCGGTTCATTAATTCCGGCGGCTCGGGCGGGGTGCAAGTGCACGTTCCCTGACAACATTTTTCCGTCAATGATCTTCGGAACCTCTGTTCCCTCTGGCACGTTAACCCAGCCGGAAACTGGCAGCCAGTCGCCAATTGATGCAATTAAACCGCTAGTCATCGCAGCGCCGGCTTTTCCTGCCCCCACAACGAGAACACGATCAAAGTCACGACGTTTCCACTGCTGTGCACCGATAATCAACCAATCCCCATCAACAGTGACTTCCCGATGCACGAGCCCCTCCGCCCGCACTGCATCGACGCCTGCATTCCAGATTTCGACGGCATCCTGTCTTAAATTGGTCATTTGGCTGCTCAAAATCACGTGTTTTTGCCGCCTGAATGCCAGACGAGCTCGTCGCATCTGCCACCAGTGGCCTGTGCCTGTTATAAGTGTGCGGTCATGAATAAGCCAAGCGACGATCAGCCCAACATCAAGCAGCCAAGCGATCTTCCCGACCGCGACGAGCTTGCATCCGAGTACTTTGATCGACTGCCATTCGATCCTTACCCGGTTCAGGAGGAAGCCTTACTTGCCTATTTCACTGGCGATCAAGGGGTGCTGGTCTGTGCCCCGACCGGCACTGGCAAGACGCTGATCGCTGAGGCCGCAGTGTACGAGGCGTTGCGCACGGGTCAACGGATGTACTACACGACACCGCTGATCGCCTTAACCGACCAAAAACTGGACGAGCTACGCCAGTCGGCCGTCCGCTGGGGTTTTTCGGCCGATAGCGTTGGCTTGGTCACAGGCAATCGCAGCGTGAATCCAGATGCCCCTGTCTTGGTAGTGGTGGCTGAAATTTTGTTGAATCGACTTCTCAACCCAGAAGCGTTTGACTTTGCAAAGGTCTCTGCTGTGGTGATGGATGAGTTTCATTCGTTCAACGACCGAGAACGGGGCATCGTGTGGGAACTGACTCTCGGGCTACTGCCAGCTCATGTCCGAACATTGCTCATCAGCGCGACCGTTGGTAATGCGTTGGAGTTCACGTCGTGGCTGAACCGTGCCCATAACCGCCGTCTGCAGTTGGTTGTTGGAACGGAACGCAAGGTTCCACTTCAATACGAATGGGTCGCTGATGAATTGCTGGCCGACGTTTCCGAAACATTGGCAGCGGGAGATGAAACGGGGCGACGCACTCCGGGCTTGATGTTCTGCTTCAGCCGTTCGCAATGCTGGACGACCGCAGAGTTACTCAAAGGCAAAAAGCTGATCGACAAACAGCGTCAAAGCGAGTTAGCGGACTACCTGAATGAGGCAAGCATGTCCGAAGGAGCAGGCCCGAAGCTAAAGCAAATTTTAATGCGTGGCGTTGGCGTGCATCATGCTGGCATCCTGCCTCGTTATCGACGCATCGTCGAAGAGCTGTTTCAACGCAAGCTACTGGCATTTTGCGTATGTACGGAAACGCTCGCCGCTGGAATCAATCTACCAGCTCGGAGCGTGATTTTACCTTGCCTGCTTAAAGGTCCAAGAGACAAAAAGAAATTGGTTGAAACGGCATCAGCACAGCAGATTTTTGGACGAGCGGGCCGACCACAATTCGACGACCGAGGCTATGTGTTTGCCCTCGCACACGAAGACGATGTCAAAATTCATCGTTGGCGGGAAAAGTACGACTCGATCCCCGAAGACACCAAAGATCCTGGCCTGATGAAGGCCAAGAAACAGTTAAAAAAGAAAATGCCAAAGCGACGCTCCGGTGAAACCTACTGGAACGAGCAACAATTCCTGCAGTTGCAACAGGCAGAAGCCGACGACCTCGCCAGTCGCGGACGCTTGCCGTGGCGACTATTAGCCTATTTTTTTAGCAAAGACCCATCCGTCCAACCTCTTCGAGACATGGTAGGTCGTCGACTGCTGACCGCAAAAGGCATCGAGGAAGCACAACGCGACCTCAACCGGATGTTGATCACACTGTGGTCAGCCGGATACGTGGAACTCGACCCAAAGCCAATTGCTGCCGCTCCGAAAACAGCACCCAAAACCAAAGAAACTGACGAGCCAGCCAAGACCGAAGGACTGTTTGGCGGACTGTTGGACCAAATGCGCACACCAGACAACGAAGCCCAGCAACCCGCCGAAGAAGACAATCAGGACCCGGCACTCATCGAAAGCCGAGGTTATGAAGTCGAAAACTACAAGCCAGAGGTAGCGAAGCCCACTGAGCGGTTGGACCGATTGGTTCACCTGCGAAGTATCAACCCACTGTTTGGTGTCTACTTGGCAGACCAATTGGCAATTGCTGATCCGCAAGAACGCATTGCTGCACTCGAAAGTGTGCTCGAGGTCCCCGGCACTGTGGCCAGATTCACCCGCATGCCATCACTCGAGGAAATGCCTCCTGGCACACTGGCCACCAGTCGCCTCGATCCACAACTATTGCAACTCGGTTTGGCTACCGCCGAAGAGCTGGGTGCAAAGTCAGAGGAAGAGGAAGAAGAAGTGGTCGACCGCGGGTTTGGACGAGTGATGTTCCAAGAACCCCGTGTCTGGCCACTTACGATTGGTGAAAAAGTTCTCCGCATGTTTCGACACGAGTTCCCACGAGTCCACAACGTCAACGTACGTCCGGTATGGATTGTCGGCGAGTTGATGGAATTTGGCGGAGACTTCAACAAGTACGTGACAGCACGCAAACTTCAAAAAGAAGAAGGGATTCTTTTTCGACATTGCCTTCGAATGATCCTGCTGTTGGATGAAATGGCAAATATCCCACCTCTCGAAACAACTGTCGAAACGTGGGAAAATCCGCTGGATGAATTAGCCGATCGCCTCACCGAAGCCTGTCGATCCATTGATCCACAAAGCACCGATGAAATACTGACCCAGCCAGGCAGTGACGCTGACTCCCTGATCGATCCCGGTCGTCGAAACTCCTAGGAAAACTTCGTTGATGGACCATCGATCGATCATGAGCGGTAAACGCGAAGACCCCGTTGCCATGGCAATGAGGGTGGTGCTGCGTATCGCGAGTGTTCCCTACGGCATTGTCGTGCGCCGACGTAACCGCAACTATGATCGGAAAATTGCTGATATTCAGCGGTGCGATGTTCCTGTAATCAGCGTCGGCAACCTGACCACTGGTGGCACCGGAAAAACACCCATCGTATGCCTTCTTGCGAAGCGATTTCGCCAGCGGGGACTGCGAGTGGCGATCGTCAGTCGTGGCTATGGCCGTGGCGACGCTGATGCCAATGATGAGGCGATGGAATTACACGCACGCCTGCCTGACGTGCCCCATATCCAGAACCCTGATCGTGTGGCGGCAGCGCAGGTAGCTGTCGAAGAACTTGAAGCTCAGATCATTTTGATGGACGACGGCTTTCAACACCGTCGTTTGCACCGCGATCTCGACATTGTCGTCATCGATGCCACCTGCCCATTCGGCTTTGGCTACCAATTGCCGCGAGGACTGCTGCGAGAATCAATGGATAGCCTGAGTCGTGCTGACGCAGTACTGATCACACGATGCCAAGCCGTTGATCCGACCGCTATCGAATCAATTCGACAAACGATTTCTAACTACAACGCTGAGGTACCAATTTTAGCCAGCGACCACACGCCCATCGGCTTGTTGGAATACCCGGAAAACAACTTGCCGTTGGCGAATATCGATCAGCAGAAAGTTGGTGTCTTATCGGCGATTGGCAATCCAGATGCATTTGAACACACCGTCCGCCTATGTGGTGCCACCGTGCAAAGTGCGCGACACTTGCCAGACCATGATCCCTACGCTCCAGAAACCGTTGCCTCACTTCGGGAATGGGCAAAGCAACTCGGAGATGAGATTGCCTACATCGTTTGCACTCACAAAGATCTGGTCAAACTTCAAACAGACCGCCTCGGTGGCAAACGCCTGGTCGCCTTGCAAATAGAATTGACCCTGCAAAGTGACACAAAAGAATTTGATAAAAAACTCGACTGCCTTGCAGAGCTGTGCTTCACAGCATCATCGCTCAACGAGGAATCATTCGCTCAGACCGACATGACCATAGCCGAGTCCGAATGAACGACTGCATGCATCAGGAACGTGAAGTCATAACATCCCAAACTTGAGCAGCGGCAGCGACGTCACCTTTCGTCGCATTTCCTCGCCCGAAGACAATCCGATTGTAAGATTCAACGACTTGTGCCGCGTGCCTCGGAAATTGGGCAGAAAACTTGTCGGGAAGCGTTTTGGCAACACGACGAGTGAACTCCGCGGGCGTCTCCTCTTTTCCTCTGATCACTCCCGATTCCCACGACCACGACTCGAACGCTTGAAATGTAATGACCATGACACGGCGCAAGTCGGGGTCACGTCCGATCGGATTGCTAAAACTCGAGAAAGGTCGAGGAGGCGAATCGATAGCAGCGCTGACCGACTCCTCTGTAGCAACAGCCAACGCACTGTCCTTCGTTGCAAACAAACTGGAAAACCACTGGCAAATCAGACTCCAGTTGCGATAGAAAAAGATACCGATGATCAACACTAACACGATGATAATGAGGAACTTCAACACTGACCCCAACATTGATACGGTGCTGGAGATCGCTTCACCCACACTTGATTGAGAATCTGAAGACGACTGCTGAGAACCGCTCGCCTTCGACTGAGACTGGCGATCTTCAGATTGCTGTTCCGCGTCCTGTTCCGCGTCCTGTTCCGCGTCCTGTTCCGCTGACTTGCCCTCGCTATCGTTACCGCCTTCTGACTCAGCTTCATCTGAATCTGACTCACCTGATTCTGACTTACCTGATTCTGACTTACCTGATTCCGACTTACCTGATTCCGACTGATCTGATTTCGACTTACCTGATTCCGACTCACCTGATTCTGACTTACCTGATTCTGACTTACCTGATTCTGACTTACCTGATTCCGACTGATCTGATTCCGACTGATCTGATTCCGACTGATCTGATTTCGACTTACCGGAGTCAGAATCACTTGAATCCGGCTTTCCAGAATCTGACTTTCCCGCCTTTGAATCTGATGGTTGCTGTTGTCCTTGCTGCTTCGACTTCGTGCCTTTTTGAGCATCACCTTTTGAGCCGGGCTGTTTGCCTGAATTCTGATCACTAGAGTTCTGCGATTTTTTTCCTTGGCCCCCCGCTGACTTTTTGCCACCTTTCCGCGTACCTGCGGGCCCGTCTTTCCGGTCGCCATCGCCACTGCCTCCTGCCTCTCCCCCTTTTTGATTGACGGATCCCTGAACGTCCTTGCGATCAGCATTGGGATCACTGGTTGTTCCCGGTGCATCAGGCTTCCCCTGATCAGCCCCCTCCTTGCCCCATCCGTACTGACTCGCAGAAGTCTTGCCGGGAGAATCGAACAGTTTCGGCATATCGAATGTTGCGAGAGCTTTTCCGGGCATCGGTGCAAAATAAGCGACCATCAATACGGCCGCGATCAGAACCAGACCCGCGGTCAACCAAGCGATCGCAACGTCTGCTGGCATTTCGACCTTGCGTTGTCGCAGATAACGACGCAAGCCAACGAAACTGGTAGTAACCAGCAACGACAGGCTGGCGAACAGATAAAACGCCAAGAGATACTTTGCACTTGCCCACGAGGCGGTATCGTTCCTCAAAAAGAACTGCCCAAGCCCAAAGAGTGGCAACGCGGCTAACGCCAGGTACATGACGGTCCGCCCAGGCTGCGACGTCTTGCGTCGCGGATGATCTGTTGTCGAATCGTCTTGTTCACCGATGGATTCCTGCATCTGTTTTTTCAAGAACAGATGCCCCGAATCAATCAGCCCTTCTCCGCTCGCATCCACATCATCATCGATCAGCGTGCAATCACGAACAATCAGGTCAGCAAGGTATCCAACAACGATCAGAATAAAAATGCAAAAGAGGAACGAATCCACCAACTGGAACATGACCAGTAACGTGGCCAAGCCTAAAGCTGCAGCATATCCATACGAGTAAACGCGATCCCGCTCGATCGCGATTCGGGCAACCGCCACGATGCCCATCGTGAAACACATGACCGTCCACGACAAACGCGACTGGAACCCGCCCCGATAGAGGACAAGAATCAGAAAATTGGCCAGACTACTGATCATCAGAAAGATCAGTACGGGAGCCACGGCAATCGCGGCGTAATCAGCAGCGGTTTTTCTTGCGTGCAATCGCCGCGTGCCCTCTTTGCTCGAGACTACTCTTCCTCAGGATGAAGCGTCTTCCAATGCTTCATCGCCGGCCCAATCGAATTCATTGGGACCCACTTATCTTTTGTCTTGCTGCTCTGCAGTAATGTGTCCGGGGAAATTTTTCCCTTGGAAATCTGACTAAGCAAGTCCGCTTCGCTAATCGGCCCAACTCGACGATTCTTACGTATCCAGCCGCTCGCCATGTAGTACCATCCGACTCCCATCGCATAGTCTCCCGTACGAGATCATTGACTTAATAATGGAGTCGGTGCGAGGTGAATCCCTTCAACATTCAACGAATGCGTTTCAACCTATAAGCAACCGATCACCAGATAGTTCTACCCGCCTAACTCAGCTTTAGAGCTAACGGTAACCAGAACCACCGTCCCCTATTCTAACGTGAACAAGAGCGTCAATGGGACATCGGCTCGGTCTAACACTGACAAACCGAAGCACCCCCTCTTCAGGGTGGATTCATTTGTCTACCACCTGCCGCTCTGCTTGTCAGCATGAATGATCAATTCCGCCTGACGACTGATGCCGTAGGTGAGGTTGGGCTGGTTCAACTCGAGAAACACGGTGTACTTTTGATGAACCGCATCGGAATAAACGACCGGTGCATGAGTCATTCGGAGAAAGTGCACAGGATCACCATTCCAGCGTTTGGTGAAGACTCCTGCTTCCAAGGAGGGCTCACGATCCATCTTATAATGCGTCTTCATGACAGACACGAGTCTCCGAGGGTCCCCCGTAAAACCGTGCAAGGTGACCCTTTGCAGTCGTCCATTACCGTCAAAATAGTAGCTCAGAGTCCCCGCGATATCGTCAGGCTTGGTTCCCGTGACGATCGGCACCCGCATGCCTTCGAGTCTCGTATCAGCTAAGACGGTCGTGACACGGGAAAAACGCTGCAACACCCAATCTGGCGTGACGTCAAACCGCATCACCTCTCTCAAATCACTAACTTTGCCACCTACCAAGCTGGGCGCGACGCCCGAATCTTCAGTACGCCCCTGTAATTTTGCGGCCATCACCGGATCGTAGCGATACTGGCTTGGATTTGCACTTCGAAGAGTTTCGATCTCATACAACGCATGCCCGGCATACCCATTTTCTGACATCGCCTCAGTGCCTTCGCCTGAGACGACTTGAGTGACATCTTGGAGTGCATCTTGCCCCCAATCGGTCTGTGTTGCGAGGTAGGGACCACCGGTAGCAGCAGCAAGAATTGCAGCGTTTCGAATGTGGTTGTACATGGCTACGGAATGCGACGAGTCATAAAACAGAAGAGCCGGCGAGGACGGCCGACAGACGTAATTCTTTTATCGTCCCTCACTGTTCTCCAAATGCGAACATTCCCCGAGGGCGCTGTGCTTGGTACGACATGAGAATCGCGTACAATCGGCGTGATGATGACAGGGCATTTAATCGGACCGGGCAGTATCCTGCGGAATCGCGACCTTTGCGAGCAAGCGGTCCAGGCAGTCACTATCGGCAGTCAGGATGCTTTCGAATTACAAGGCACAATTCGCACACAAATTGGCCCTGAGTTTGCCGGGTTTATCACCACGATCGCGAACCTGCAGGCCAAAGCAAAACTAAAACTACAGGCCCCTGATGAACCATCACGAATTTGGTGGGGGACTGAAAAATCATTTCAACAGGCAACACCTTGGCAGGTAGCGAGACTGAAGTCCAAATGGTTTGCCAACAGACCAGTATTTGATCTTTGTTGCGGCAGCGGCGGTGATGCCTTGCAACTCAAGAATCGTGGGCCCGTCGTTGCAGTCGATTCCGATCCATTGATTGCTGAATTGGCAGCTGCAAATCTTGGTGTCGAGCATGTCGATCATCGTGCCGACTTACAGGCAGCCCAAGCTGCGCCAGACCCAAGCTCCCAGCCAGAGATGACACGCCAAGTCATCTGCAGTGATGTGATGGATCTGCATCTGCCCGCGAACAATTGGATCAACATCGATCCAGACCGGCGTCCCGATCCGAAAAACGCAAACACACAGTCTCTCCAAGCAGGTGCAAAACGTACCAGCAACCCTGAGCATTACCATCCAAACTGGCAAGCTGTTGTACAGCTCGTCCTAAATTCGAGCGGCGCATGCATCAAACTTGCACCAGCCGCCAACCCGGACGTTAGCCAACTAGTGGACTCACACCGCTGCTGGATCTCATTGTCCGGGTCCGTGCGTGAACAAACCTTGCTATGCGGCGGCGTACTCGCCAACAGTGAGCTGCCTGCATCAGGTCGCTCTGCAGTCGCCGTAAAGTCCGATGGCTCTTCACACTGGTTCGTTGCGACGTCAGACCTGGTGATTCAACGTGCCCCAATCACTGACAAACCACAGAACTGGCTCGTCGATCCAGACGCGGCCATTCGTGCGGCTGGACTAACCGATGCTTACGCGGTAAGTCAGCAGTTGAGTGTCATAGGACGGGCCTCGGGATTTTTGACGGGTGAAAATCCACCCACCTCCGAAAAAGTCAGTATCAGTGCGGAAGTACTTTGGTCAGGTAGCTGTGATGATCGAAAATTGCGACGAGAACTCAGGCAACGGAACTTCTATCCCGAAGTGATCAAAGTCAGAGGCACAGACCACAGCCCAGAAAAATTGACCCGGAAGTATCGCAAATGTGGGCAGATACCAATTTGCCTCTGGATAGGCCGAGGCAAAGAACGCGTTTATGCAGCTTTTACTCGGTGACTCTTTAATCCGTGATCACACGTTGAGATCGGATTTTCACACCTGTTCTGTCATCCAACTAATTCAATCGCGATCAATACGCACGGGCTCAGTTCTACGAATCAAATAACGGTTCCAGTGATCGCAGTCTCAGAAGTTTCACCTGTCTCTGACTCAATCACTCCGATAGCACAGGCACCTGGTTCAAAATGGCTGCGACGCGCAAATCCCATTGCCAGCACTCCGTGCTGCTCGGTGGAGGCAACGCTAGTAAGACGAGCAACCTTTTTTTCGTCAGCTAACAACGAGGTGCCTGCAAGAGGCTCACCACCTGTAATTTTCCAACGCACCAATTTCTTCTGCACCTGACCCATCGCATCCAAACGTGCGACAGTCTCTTGGCCCAGGTAGCAACCTTTGGTGAAGGAAATGGTTTCAGGATCGCGATCCGCTTCCTGCGGTAAATTCGATTCATCAAGATCCACCCCATACCAGGGAAACCCTGCCACCAAGCGTGCCCGATGGAATGCAGCTTCACTGCCAACCTGTTGCTTCATTAGCTCTGCACCTTGTACCTGTGAACCCGCAGGAACAAGCGAACCCAAGATATCGAGTGCTCGTTCAGCCTGGGCAACTGGCAAGCACAACAGAACACTCTTTTGACCCAACCAACGCACTTCTTGCAGAGTCACGCCATCGATTTCAGCGTCGCACGCAAATGACTTCAACGCCACTTCGCCACCACCGCGAAAGCCGCACTGAGCAGCCAATTCAGGTGTGATCACAAAACCAACAAACTCTGAATCCCGAATTTCAGCGGTTGCGTCTTCGCGAATCGTATACCGATCGATGTGCGAGCAAATCGCCTCGGATTGCCCTGCAGGGCCCACCAACCTCAGCCCTTCCTTGTGCTTGAACAAGCAAACATGGCCCAACGTCTTTCCACGCACGTCAGTGATGAAGGTCTCGCGACCTTCACCTTCTCCCAATGCACGCACCTCATTGGTGGTCAAATTATGGAGGATAGTGCTGGCATCAGCACCGGATACCTCGACCACACTCAGTTGGTCGAGTCGATAGATGGAGTAATTATTCATGCGACCGAGCATACCAAGAGAATCGTGATCCTTGCAGGTACCTTTTGGTGTGCCCTAGTGGCAGCCTGTCCCTGATTCAGTCCAGTAATTGAGCTGCAACCGCCGTCTAACAAGGACATAATTTTCCGCAAAATCATCAATTCATCTTCGAGCGGGGAACTTGCCCCATCGCTCAGGCTTCTCAGTGTATCGACCGCGCGTACTTGCCTTCGAATCGCGGACAGAAATGCCACCGGTCCAATTCAAAATTCCGTGAGCGGCAGGGAACAACGTGATGACTGAAAAACAGCATGATGTGCAAACCCCGGAATCCTCGGGCACAACTGCTGAATCCATCAGCAAAGCCACCAAAGCAACAAGCACCACAACTGCCGCATCATCCGCAAAAGTGGGGGAGGATTACCCAGATGCTACCAGCCCACCACTGCCTTGGCTGATTTGTCGACTGCAGCAGATGCAAATCCAAGGTTCGAAGAAATCGCCCAGTACACAACCCGACACGCCCGACACATGACCAGCCCCTTGTCGGTCGGTAACCAGTGCCATTTGAGACCAGTGCCATTTGAGACCAGTGCCACGCTTGGGGGTGCCCCCAGAGCCAATCAAAACCGTAGCACCTACAAAGCAAGCCTTGTGGCACAGGACTGAGCGTATCGAATTCTAACAACGCGGACGTGGCCTTGAACCAACTCCGCGTTTCTACCCGTAAAACGCAACTTCCCTGCAAACTAATCATTCGGTTCCCTGTGTGGTCAGCACGTTGGTCTTACCTCCGCACCATGTGTGTTTTGCACCCAACGACTTCTCTCCCGGTTCCTGCACGAGGACTGATTGCGTTACGCTAAGGGCGACATTTGTACCTGAACGAGGTCATCTGCCACGTGGGCGAAGACGATCAATGGTTCTTGCGTCCAGCGGCCAATTTCGGTGACCCCTGAAACGCTACCAGGTGCCTTCCTGCCATGGAGCCGATGTGAACCACACGCAATCACTTTTTGCAGACGCAGAAGACGAGAACCTCGATCGCGCGCAACCCTTGGCCGCCAGAATGCGTCCGCAGCATTTAAGCGAATTCATTGGCCAACAGCATATTTTGGGTGAGGGCAAACTCTTACGGCGAATGATTGATGCAGGTCGTTTGGGATCGATCATTCTTTCAGGTCCGCCGGGAACCGGCAAAACAACACTCGCTCATCTTTTAGCAATCGAAACGGGTAGTGAACTACGAACCCTGAGTGCAGTTTCCAGCGGCGTCAAAGATGTCCGCGAAGTGCTTGCGTGGGCTACTGACACAATCGCCAGCGGTGGCTCCCGACCGCTGCTGTTCATTGATGAGATTCACCGATTCAGCAAGAGCCAACAGGATGCTCTGTTGCCTGATGTCGAAGCTGGCGTCGTTGCATTGATTGGTGCAACCACGAGCAATCCTTACTTTGCGGTCAATGGTGCGTTGTTGAGTCGAAGCCAACTGTTTCAGCTAGAAGCATTGAAACCTGAAGACATCCGCCAGTTACTTACGCGGGCTGTCAGCGATCACGATCGAGGGCTCGGTGAGCAGCAGATCAAAGTGCAGGACGATGCGATCGACTACCTTGCATCAGCAAGCGAAGGCGATGCCAGAAGGGCGTTGTCGGCTTTGGAAGTTGCTGTCCTGAGTTGTCAGCCTGATTCCGTTGGCGTGACGCGTGAGATTGCCATCGAAACTCTCGGTAGCCGGATGGGAGGGTACGATGGCAGTGGCGATGATCACTACGATCTTGCCAGTGCCTTGATCAAAAGCATGCGAGGCAGTGATGTTGACGCCAGTTTGTACTGGCTAGCGCGGATGCTGGAAGGTGGTGAAGATATCCGCTTCCTTTGCCGACGCCTCGTCATCTTGGCGAGCGAAGACATCGGAAACGCCGACCCGCAAGCACTCGGAATTGCGGTCTCTGCCATGCAAGCCTGTGAATTCATTGGCCTACCTGAATGCCAACTCACGCTCAGCCAAACCGTCGCCTATCTGGCTTTGGCCCCCAAAAGCAATGCGGCGACCGCTGCCATCGGGCAAGCTCGCCAGGATGTACGTGAAAACGAGATCGTGCCGGTGCCCAAACACCTGCGTGACTCACACTACGAAGGAGCCGCCAAGCTGGGACATGGTGAGGGCTATCAATATTCTCACAATTCAGAAGACGGTGTCGCCGCGCAGGACTACCTGGGGGTTGATCGCACTTACTATCAACCAGTCGATCGTGGGTTTGAATCGGAGTTACGTGAACGAATCGCCAAGATCAAGAAACGATTGAACGGTTAAGGCCCCTGCAATAGCGATACGAATCCGACCTCCTCCAACGACTGTCGTTTTGCCAATGGTTCCAAAAAGGGGAAACCAAGCATCAGTCGCAGAGCATTGGTTTCCACAGTAAGATATCCGGTTCAGACAGCAAACACACGCGACTTCAAATCGAGCCCTCAGGAAAAATTGAATGCAGACACGAATTCTTGGCAGCACCGACCTGAAGCTCAGCGTCGTCGGCTTGGGCACCTGGGCGATTGGTGGTGGCGAATGGGCATTCGGGTGGGGCGATCAGGATGATGATCAAGCGATCGCCGCGATCAAACGAGCTGTCGATGTCGGAGTGAATTGGATTGACACCGCTGCTGTCTACGGACTTGGAAAAAGCGAAACACTGGTGGGCAAAGCAATTGCAGAGCTTCCCATTGGGGACCGGCCTTTGATCGCGACCAAGTGCGGCCGGACGAACGCAGGGGACGGCCAGATTGGAAAATCACTGCAACGTGCCAGCGTCATCGCCGAGTGTGAAGCCAGCTTGAAACGATTACAGGTTGATTGCATCGACCTGTACCAAATGCATTGGCCGCAGCCGGACGAAGAAATCGAGGAGGGGTGGGAAACACTTGTCGAATTGAAAAAGCAAGGCAAGGTCCGACACATCGGTGTTTCGAACCACGATGTATCCCAGCTGCAACGATTGCAAAGCATTCATCCTGTAGCTTCACTGCAACCGCCTTACAGCATGATTTCAGCTGACGTAGAAAATGAAATCATGCCATTTTGTGGTGAAAACAAAATTGGTGTGGTCTGCTACAGTCCGATGGGTAAAGGTTTGTTGACTGGTAGCTTTAACGTCGAACGAGCTCGTGACCTATCGGAAAAGGATCACCGTAGTCGTGATCCAAGATTTCAATCTCCCCAGCTGGAAATCAACCTTGAGTTTGTGACTGGCCTGAATGACATCGCCAAGAACCTTAGCTGGACCGTAGCGGAGCTCTCCATCGCTTGGGTCTTGCGACGCCCAGAGGTCACCAGTGCTATTGTGGGTGCTCGTCGCCCCGAACAAATTGAACAAACAGCCGTCGCTGGCACCCGGGTCATGTCTGAAGACACCACGGGCGAAGTACAAAGCTTACTCAACCAACGCAGTGAGGCACTTGCTTCTCTGGACGGCATCGAACAGGCACGCGTGTGATCAATTCCTTTACTCCGCTAGCAGCTCTACCGGGCCTTGAAACAGCGTACATTGCCCTCACCAGCCCTCCCGGACTCGCTGTCGTTGCTGTCGGCACGGCGCTGGGAATCTTTGTCGGCGCGGTCCCGGGTTTGACTGGCACGATGTTGATTGCGCTGGTCTTGCCGTTGACTTACGGTGCTGATCCGCTGCTGTCGATGGCGTTTCTGATCAGTATTTATGTGGGTGCGGTAAGTGGTGGAATGATCACCGCAACGCTGCTGAGAATGCCAGGTACTCCGGCATCGATTATCACCACACTGGACGGCTACCCCATGGCTCAACAGGGCAAACCGGGCCGTGCGTTAGGACTGGGGGTCATGGCATCGTTGGCCGGGGGCATGATCTCGTGGGTTTTCCTCGTGCTACTCACCAGCCCCATTGCCAAGCTGTCATCCAAGTTCGGTTTCTTTGAATATTTCTCCCTCGTGATGATGGCCCTGGTTCTGATTGCGACCATCGGTGGTAAGTCACTCTCCAAGTCTCTGTTCTCAGGTTTCCTTGGAATTTTCTTGGCAATGCCAGGCATCAACGCTGCTACCGGCCAAACCCGATTAACGTTTGGAATCACCGAATTGAATGATGGTTTCCAATTGCTGCCCGTGCTGATCGGCTTGTTTGCTGTCAATCAAATCCTGAGAGACATCACCAACATCGAACAAAAATCAAAACCGATTCAGCTTGGACAGGAAAGCGTTTTCCTGAGAACAACAGACTTTATCAAGCATGGGGTCAATCTGATTCGCTCATCTGTAATTGGAACCTGGATCGGCATTCTTCCGGGGATTGGGGCCAACATTGGGTCAGTGACCGCGTACAGTGTTTCCAAGAGTCTTTCCAAGACACCTGAAAAATACGGCACAGGTCACGAAGACGGTGTGGTCGCTTCCGAGGCGGCCAACAACGCAACCATTGGCGGTGCACTCATTCCATTGATCGCCATGGGCCTGCCAGGCAGTGTCGTTGAGGCTGTCTTATTGGGTGCATTGGTCATTCACGGTCTGCAACCGGGACCGCGTTTATTCAGCGAGAGTCCGGAGATGGTTTACACCATCATGGGCGCCATGCTGATCGCCAACATTGTTATGGCCGCAACGATGATATCTTCGATGCGTCTGCTGGCGAAAGTGGTGCATGTCCCTCGCCCCTATCTGCTTCCCGTCATTCTCTGTTTTTGCGTGATCGGATCGTTCGCACTGTCGAACCGATTATTTGATGTCTGGGTCATGCTGGGATTTGGTGTCTTGGGTTTTCTTCTTGAATCAGTCAAAATCCCTCTGGCACCGTTCATCATTGGTTTTGTACTTGGCCCCATCGCTGAGGAGAACCTTAGCCTTGGTCTGCAAGCTTCCAATGGTAGTTTCTGGCCAATTGTGACCCAACCACTTTCGCTGGTTTTCATCTTGATCGCCCTCGCGATGTTGCTGGCTCCGCACCTAAAAACGAGACTTGGTTCAGTGTTAGCTGGATCACGGCAGGAGCCAATGAAATGAAAACCCCAACACTCCTGTGGCACGCAGGTTCAGTAATAGCCATCGCTGCGTTGATTGGCTGGCAAGTCCTCCGTTCTGCATCACAATCACCTGAAACCGGATACCCCGAACGTCCCATTCATATCGTCGTCCCGTACGATGCTGGTGGTGGCAGTGATACTTTTGTACGCATCCTGCAGAAAGGAATCTCCGAAGACCAGCTTCTGGATCAACCGCTCGTCATCATCAACCAACCGGGAGGCAGCGGAACCATTGGCAGCCGCGAAGTAAAAAACGCTGACCCAGATGGCTATAAAATACTCTGTCACCACAACGCCATCATCACTGCAAAACTTGCAGAAACAGTTGACTACGGCCCAGAAGCATTTGAACCGATCGCCATGACAGGTGAGATGTCGATGGTCATCTTGGTTCGAGACGATTCACCAATCAAAAATATCCTTGATCTTCTTCAGACTGCTAAAGACAAACCGAGCACGATTCGCTTTGGAGCGAACAAAGGAGCCCCTGCTTACTTCACGACCCTGCAATTACAAAAAGCGTTGCCGGGTGCGGAACTCAGCATTGTGTCGGCAGGTGGTGGAGCTGATCGCTACAGCAAAATCCTGGGCGGTCACATTGAAGCTGGCATTTTTTCTCTATCAGAATACCTCGATTTCCGCGGAGTCGACGGTACACCATCAGATGAAAACATTCGCGCTATTGCCCTGCTGAGTAATACACGCCATGAGTCGATTCCGAATGTGCCCACAGCCGCTGAGATGGAAATCCCAGTAGTACTCACCAATGCGAACTACTGGTGGGCCCCCAAAGAAACCCCACCAGAGATTCTCGACTTCTGGGCCAAGGTACTCGCAAAAGCAATGCAAAACGAAACGGTGCTAACGGAACTGGCACGGCTACGCATGGACCCGAGTTACGAGAGAGACTCCGCACTGCAAGAACGGCTCGACGACAGTATTAAACAATTCAATTTGGTAGCAGATCAAGAACAGTCATGGCTACCAGATTTCACCTTTTATGTCGGCATACTGCTGGCGATCTTTTTGGCATGGGCGATTCTCGAAGCAATCATGCGGACAAGCGATGATGAGCCGGCAGCTTCCCCTATCGTATCCGAACCGTTTCGAAAACGACCGGACATTGCCATCATCTGCTTTGGCCTGCTGTGTGGATATGTGCTGCTACTTTCCACCGGATGGCTGCCGTTTGCAATCGCTTCCGCCGCCATGGTGGCACTGATTGGCGGGCAAATGATGCGAGGTGCCCCTGCCCGCTGGATTGTCCTGCTGGAACTCGCAATCCTGACCGGTCTTGGAAGCCAGTTCATCTTCACCGAAGTCTTCGTGACTCCGTTGCCGTAACAGCGTCAAAACAGCTTTGCCTTCCGGATCACGTTCGCTCCAATGCCACATCAGTTGATCAGCAGAGCTTCGATCTCAGCACGCGGGACCACATTCATGACGAGAGGTTGCGAGCCATCATCCTGTGACTGCTGCCAGGTCACGATGAAATTGTCTGCCGTTGCGAGTACATCAACATACCGACTACATCCCGTCCCATGAGGGCTGACGAACATGGGATGATTGACTGACAAACGCTGCACGGTATTCAAATCGCCATCCTGGCAATAGGCAACACCGCCCAATTCTTCACAGGAGTAGCCACGGGGGCGTTTAACAGCCGTAGCATGTTGATCCAAATCACGTACACACTCCCCACCATCATAGAAAAACAACTGCACGTCCTGATCAGCCAAAACACCAACGCGAGGCAAATTGACCAGTGCTGTTCCCCGAGTCATCGCGACATCCCATGTGAAACCGCGAGGAAAGAAAGTCAGGTTCGCCCGCTGCACACTTAACGCTCGATCATCCAGCACGACGTAACCCGTATTGGAACTGGTCCAGCAAAAAGGATGAGTACAAAACAGCAGACAGTCCGCACCTTCATGCGATCCCAGAAAAGGATCTTTGACATGCAGGAACCTCGGATCATCGGTCTCAAGAACCGTTTCCACTGCAGCGTTGGAAAGCTGGGCAATAGAATCAGCAGTCAGGCGATCAATCGTCCAGACTCCCGTACCCGGTTTCAGATGTGAACTTAACTCCTCTGGATAACCAATACCCTGTTTCTCGGTAGAAACAAACAGCTCAACGCGATCGTCGATGAACCGCAATGCGGCACCCTCAATCGACAACACTTCCCGCGTCCCCACATTCAAATCCGCTTTGGAAAGAGTCAGCGATTGCTGAAACGTCTGAGCGTCATCATCGGAACGGTAAATCGCAAGTTCCAGTCCGCGTTCACCTGCTCCTAAACCAGTTCGTGAATCACCCTGATTACGAAACCGGCCTGTCAGCCAAAGCGTTCCTTCCTGATCCTGAACCATATTCCCACCACCAAACCAGTGTCCTGTTCCTGGTCTTTGGGGAGGGACAATGACTTGTGCTTGGTCCTGGTCCATCAATCTCGAGGCAACTGCCTTCAGACGGGCTGTAATATCCAAATTCAAAACCTGCGGGAACGGAAGAAAAAAACCAACAGCTGAGAAGCTACTGATTCGCGGAAAAAAC
>Ga0315330_10000570_pt1 | contig 23220 bp, 20 predicted proteins | sample M140m34915metaG_FD_203453 | JGI IMG/M metagenome (GOLD analysis project Ga0315330, IMG submission 203453) | Ammonia-oxidizing marine archaeal communities from Monterey Bay, California, United States - M1 40m 34915 | ecosystem: Environmental > Aquatic > Marine > Intertidal zone | place: USA...
AGCATTTTGCCTGCCATTCCGACAAATAGGTCAGATGGCTGGGATTGGTCACTTCATAAGCCGCCTGGGGGAGTGGAACGGGGTGCGGTTCGGGCTTATTTTCCTGTAGCCACGCTTGGCAAAAAGCCTGGAACTCAGCTTGTTCCTGGGTCAGTGTCTTCTCGCTCATAACTTATTCCTCAATGTCTTGTCAGGTTTGTATCGGGACGGCAGTTTCTTTCTTTTTACTGGCGCCGCTCGAGTGCTTATTCGGGTGCTCTTTGGTACATCTTTTGGATACTCGAGAAATCAATTTGGCCATGGCCTTGATCCCCGTGGGCAACATAGAGACTTCTTGCTAACGCCCCCATAGGGGTGCTGGTTGAAGTTTCTAACGCAGAGGCGAGTGCTAATCCCAGATCCTTGATCATCAGGTCAACGAGAAAACCACCTTCGTAATCGTTGCTTGATGGCACGCCGTCCATTACTCCAGGGTACGGATTATAGACTTCAAGGGCCCAATTGCCGCCGGAACTTTTACGCATGATTTCTGACAGGACGGCTGGATCAAGCCCATTGTTAACACCCAACTGCAGGGCCTCTGCAGTACCGGTCATCAGCACGGATAGCAACATGTTGTTGCATACTTTTGCGACTTGGCCTGCGCCTGGACCGCCGGCATGGAAAATATTTTTGCCCATTGCTTCGAGTAATGGTCTTGCTCGGTCGAGGGCCTCGGGCTCGCCCCCAACCATAAACGTCAGGGTTCCCCCAACGGCACCGCCAACGCCTCCTGAGACAGGTGCATCAATCATCATTAGTCCTTTTTCCAAGGCCGCAGCGGCGACTAGGCGGGCTGTTACCGGCGCAATGGTGCTGGAATCGATGATGAGTGTTGATGGGCCAATATGTTCGAAAATGCCATCCTCGCCAAGATAGACTGCCTCAACGTGGCGCGAGGCAGGAAGCATTGAGATGACCACATCTGCATTGGCCGCCGCCGCAGCAGCGGTGTTAGCGGGCAGACCGCCCTCGGCTTTAACCTTCTCAACCGAGTCGACCACGAGATCGAAAATTTGGACCGTGTGACCGGCCTTTACGAGATTGATCGCCATGGGGCCGCCCATGTTACCCAGTCCAATGAATCCGATGGTGCTCATATCAACTCCTTAAGGTTCGATCGTGTTAAAAAAATAGCCGGCTTCATGCGAGATCAGCCAGAGGATGTTGCTGCCAGTGATCGGTGAAATGAGACTCGATGACTGTTTCAGGCACAGCCCCCATCGCATGCTGCCATTTCGGGTTCCCATCTTTATCGATGAGTAGGGCCCGCACCCCCTCGCTGAATTCCCCCTGTCGGCTGCACGCCACCGCAATATTGAGTTCCATCTGGAACATGGATTTGAGATCCATTGTCTTAGCCCGCTTAAACTGTTCGATAATAATAGCGGCTGTAATGGGGGAGCCGCCCAGAAAGCCTGCGCGAGCCCGTGTGAGCCAGCTTTCATCTGACCAATCAGCGACCTGTTCGCTAAACGTTTGTAGGGGGTTGCTAGAGTGAAGTGTGGTCTCGAGCGCATCTCTAAGTAGCGGTTCGTGTGCTCGAATCTTTGAGGCGGGAAAGACATTCCTGGGCTGCTGGAGGTTCTGTGCCAATACGGATAATTCGGACAGTGTTAATGAAGCAGAAGAAAGGCTTGAGAGGCCTTTTAGGAAATGATCCTTTTGGCTGTGTGGAATCAGCGCATCAAGAAGACCAATATACTTTGCGTCTTCACCGTTGATGCTGGCGCCGGTCAGTGCCAAAAAATGTGCCCAAACTGGATCTATCTGACTGAACGAGTAGGTCGCGCCAGCGTCAGGAAACAACCCGATGGTGATTTCCGGCATGGCCATTCGCGTGGTTTCGGTGCCAATTCTCAGTTGGCAGGCTGAGAAAATACCGAGACCGCCCCCCATAATGATGCCATGGCCCCAAGCGATCGTGGGCTTTGGGTAGCAGCGAAGATCAAAGTCCAGCCGATATTCGCGTTCAAAAAAGCCTTCGCAGTAAGTGCAGGGCCCCCCAGGGGTTTCGATCATATCGTGATAGAGGTTTTGGATGTCGCCGCCCGCGGAAAAGGCCTTGTCCCCGGCTGCGTCAAAAAAAAGAGCGATGACGTTTGGATCATGTCGCCAATCGTCGAGCGCGCTCTGGATCTGATCAATCATTTCAAGGCTCAAACTGTTGAGCGTTGCCTCTGAATTGAGGGTGATGCGTCCAAGTTTGATGCCACCGTCTAAATCCTCAGTGCGCGTAAGGATTGGATCTGGCATCAGGCGTTGCTCCACTCAGGTGATCTCTTTTCAAGAAATGCGTTAACACCTTCTTTTTGATCCTTTGTTGAGAACAGATCCACGAAGGCTGTGCGTTCGTCATCGAAGGCGTCGGGCATTGATTTGTGGCGTGCGGACATAATCAATTTTTTACAGGCGGTGACGCTGGTCGGACTTTGATTAGCGGTTAGCGCCGCGAGTTGCATCGCCCGTTCAAGGCTTTCTCCCTTGCCAACCACTTCTTCAACGAGTCCGATCCGCGCAGCGGTCTCGGCATCGATCCGCTCACCACATAAAATCATCCGTTTCGCCCAGCCTTCTCCCACGAGCCAAGGCAGATGCTGTGTGCCAAGGCCACTCGGCAGCAGTCCAACGGTCGCCTCAGGCAGCGCCATCACTGCTTGTGCCTCGGCGATCCTAATGTCGCAGGACATCGCACATTCGAGACCACCGCCCATCGCGTAACCATTGATTGCAGCAACAGAAACGCCTCTGAAATTGGTCAGCGCTTTAAAGGCCGCGTGGAAATGCTTCCCGATGATATCCGCATTTTCCGGGTCACCATCAGCGAACATTTTAAGATCGGCACCGGCTGAAAAAAACTTTTCCCCCGCACCCGTGATGACAAGGCTATAGCAATCAGAGTTGGCATTGAGTTCAGTGATGAGCTGTTCTAGGGCCTGCAGATTGTCGCTGTCCCAAGTGTTGGCGGCTGGGTTATCGATCGTGATCAACGCAGTGTTGTCATGCATTTCGAATTTCAGTTTGTCGGTCATTGTGACTCCTTAAGTGATGGCTTCGAGATCAGCCAGGGCTAACAATCGTCGCGCAACGATGACGCGCATAATCTCGTTGGTTCCCTCAAGAATTTGATGGACGCGATTGTCGCGAATGTAACGTTCGAGTGGATACTCGCGCATATAGCCGTATCCGCCATGAAGCTGCAGGGCCTCGTTGCAGATGTGAAACCCTGCATCGGTTGCAAAGCGTTTGGCCATCGCGGCGTAGGCGGTGGCCTCGGGATCGAGAGCATCCACCTTAAATGCGGCAAGACGAATCATTTGCCGGGCAGCAACGAGCTCGGTCGCCATGTCGGCTAATTTGAACTGAAGGGCTTGAAAGTTAGCCAAGGCTTCACCAAATTGTTCGCGCTCTTGCAAGTAGGCTTTTGATCGGTTCAGGGCTGCCTGGGCAGTACCGATGGAACAGGTCGCAATATTAATTCGACCTCCGTCGAGACCCTTCATGGCAATCTTGAATCCATCCCCCTCCTGACCGACCCGGTTTGCCACAGGGACTTTAACGTTCTCGAATGTGATCTCCCGAGTGGGTTGACTGTTCCAGCCCATTTTCTCGAGGTTATTGCCGTATTCGATGCCTGGCAAATCCGCTGGGATGGCAAGGCAGGTTATGCCTTTGGGGCCCGCACCGCCGGTTCTCACCATGGTGACCAGGGTATCGGTTCCGCCGGCGCCTGAAATAAACATTTTACTGCCGTTGACGACGTAGTGATCCTCTTGGAGGATTGCTTGGGTCCTAATGGAGGCTGCATCAGAGCCGGCTCCGGGCTCTGTTAGGCAATAGCTGGCCAACTTTTTACCCGCAATCAAGTCCGGGCAAAGGGCCTCTGACAGCGTGGAATCACCAAACGTCGCGATCATCCACGTTGCCATATTGTGAATAGAAATGTAGGCGGTTGTCGAGGTGCAGCCCATGGCCAGCTGCTCGAGAATGATGCTGGCATCGAGACGAGAAAGCCCCATGCCGCCGACGCTTTCGGGACAATAGAGGCCACAGAATCCAAGCTCTCCAGCGCGAGCGATCACCGCCTTAGGGAAGGTTTTATGGCGATCCCACTCTGCTGCATTCGGTGCCAACTCTCGATCAGAAAACTGTCTTGCCACGGATTGAAAGGCGGCTTGGTCTTCGCTGAGGTTATAGTTCATAAGGTGTCATCAAGTCAGTTAATCGGGCCTAGGTCGTTACGCGGGAACGCTGGCTCAAGTTATCGTCCATAAAAGCTTTGGTTTGCAGCTCAAAGTACCCAGTGGGTGCTCAGTCGAGCACGCTATAATGTGCGTACTGTTCCCGGAGGACGGTTGTTGTTCCGCAGTCTGTTCCAGCACCCATCATAGTCAAAGCCAACGAAGATCGAAAGCAGGGGTCCGTGACCCGAGCTGTATCTTGATTCACGGTTTAGACCGTCAGCATGAACCCTTTAGTGATGCGCATTCTTCAGTAGATGCGCGGCTCCATGGACTTGTTGGATCGATGCATTCGTCCCAAACAGGCGCTCTTTCATTGTGCCATAGACTTTTCGATTCTTGCCAAGGTGCGCTAACGCTCCGGCTTTAGTCATGGCTTGATCGAGTAAGTCGGGAAGATCGCAGGCGGCACTGACAATGCCAGCTGATTCTGCTTCAGGCCCTGTCCATCGTCGAGCCAGTTGGACCGTTTCGAAAAATACGTTTGCAGGTAATTTGTGTTTAAACAAAGCGAGTTCAGCATCGGGAATGACCATCCCGATTTCGACCTCATTGGCGCAGGCAAAGCCTCGGTCCGAGCGCATTAAGCGCACATCGTGGCATAAGGCCATCATAAAACCGGCGCCAAAAGCATGGCCGTTGATGGCACAGATCGTAGGAACGGGCAAAGTGATTATTCTACCCATCAACGTCATAAATTCTTCGCCAAAGGCCTCTCGATCGCCTCCAGGATGTGGGCCCTCGGACCCCCGCCAATCAAGATCGAGCCCATTGGAGAAGAACTTGGGGTGACTGCCCGTCGTGACCAAGGCGGCGGGGCCGCTTGAGGCCTCGACCTCATCGAGGGCGTCAGCAACAGCGCGAACGAAGGTCGTATTCCATCGGTTCTCACCATCATCCAAGGTCAATACAAAAATGTCGTCTGTGCGCGTTAATTGGATCATCTTAGGTCTCTGGATTTCTTCGAGACTGCAGTATGTATGAACTCTGTGGAGGTGCCAAGGAGCGGTTGGGGCGATGGGTTGGATTTCCAAACGGGATGTTTTATTTTTAGGTCATGGAAGCGTTATTGGAATCAGACCTGCGGAATTGCTTTGGAGAAGTTGAAGAGCTCGTGCTTCCCGACTTAAAAGAAGTGGTTTGGTCTAATTTGGATTTTCTGGGTTGGGTTCATCCCTCGGGTCATCTTGGTTACATTGCGACGCTGTCTCCCAAGGATGGTTGTTTGCGAGGCGTGGTATTGCGCCGACATGCGAGACCCTCTCGGCGGGTTCGGCTCGAACTGTGCAGCTTGTGTCACCACGTCCACAGCGCAGGGGGCACTGCGATGTTCACGATCACTGAGGCAGGTAGCCGGGGACGCCGAATGATATCAAACGTTGTTTGCGGCGATCTTTCCTGCAGTCTCAGAGTGCGTAACTTAATTAATCCTTCAAGTTTGATGCACGAAACGATGTATCTTGAGGCGAAGGTTTGGCGTATCCTGCAGCATCTTCATCGCTGGTTAACTCGAACAAAACACTTGTGATCGAAGCATTGACTGAGCGATCCTGCGCAACAAAATTATCTTCGCTTTTGATTTAAAACCCCTAGCCTAAGCACATTGATGGCGCTAAAAGCGGACACCGCAATTGATATCTCACGTTTTGGTCAATCTGAGGGAGACATTCAAGCCAACTGGCCAGCTCTTCTATGGGTGGTATATCGTGTCCGCAGCGGGGGGGCTGCAAATGCTCGCGAGTCTCCTATGGATGCAGTCCTATGGGGCTTATGTGGTCTTTCTTCAACAGGAGTTTGGTTGGAGTAAAACTGTTGTTGCAGGCGCGTTTGCGCTCACTCGGATAGAAAGCGGTATTTTGGGACCGCTTCAGGGCTGGCTCGTGGACCGGTACGGACCGAGGATTATCCTTCAGATCGGCGTCGTCCTTTTTGGACTGGGGTTTATTGGGTTCAGCCGGGTTGAAACGTTGTTAGAGTTCTATCTGTGTTTCGCCGTGATTGCTCTGGGCTCAAGTTTAGGTGGATTTGCCACAGTCATGGTCTCCATTGTGAGCTGGTTCAATCGTCATCGAGCCAAGGCGGTTGCTTTTTCACAAATCGGTTATGCCTTGGGGGGGATGTGCGTGCCCCTGGTGGTGCTCGCTTTAGAGGCTTTTGGCTGGCGGGCCACCGCGTTTTATTCGGGCTTCCTTGTGATCTTACTGGGGCTCCCTATGGCCCAAGCCGTTCGGCATCGTCCTGAAACCTCCGGGGACGTGCCTGATGGCCGGGTGTTGCCTGCGCTTAACCCGAACGCGCAAATTCAAGCCGACATGACCGCGGGGCAGGCCATGAAAACGCCTGCGTTTTGGCTGATCAGCTTGGGTCATGCGTCGGCCTTATTGACTGTGTCGGCAGTGATGGTGCACCTGGTGCCGCATCTGACCGAGGGGCTCAATTTTTCGTTGGGTCGTGCTGCGCTGATGGTCACGCTGGTCACCGCTTGTCAGCTTGTAGGTCAACTGTTGGGCGGTGTTTTGGGCGATCGTTTTGACAAACGGTGGATCTGTGTGCTCTGCATGGTTGCTCACACCGGAGGGTTGCTGCTATTGGCCTATGCAACGAGCCAAGTTGATGTGGTTTTGTTTGCGGTGCTCCATGGCTTGGCGTGGGGTATCCGGGGCCCTTTGATGGTCGCACTTCGAGCCGATTATTTTGGCGCAGCCTCCTTCGGAACCATCATGGGATTTTCATCGCTCATCGTAATGCTTGGAATGTCTTTTGGTCCCTTAGTGGCAGGATTGTTCGCGGATTATTATGGCAACTATCAGCTTGGTCTGACGGTTTTAGCGTTGACGGCCTTTTTGGGCTGCTTCTGCTTTTTGGGCGCGCGTCGCCCTGAGTAGGCTAAGGGCATTGAATTGGACATTGAACTTGATTGTGGCGTTCAGAATGTTCTCATACATCCTAATGCGACGGTTGCAGCGAATGTTGCGCGCTCGCGAAGGCTGCAAGACCCAAGGCCTCCCGGATTGCGATCCCCCCAGGGGCGCTCATGTCATCGACCGGGATGCCGGTTGCGTCAGCGATTCTCACCATGCGCTGAAAGTTTGCGGCGACACCTGCGGCCTCAACAACGAGCTCAGGGGAACTCGCTTCCAGCAGACTGTGTCTAGCGGATGCTAGAAGGTGTTGATCGCCAGACATGAAGGCTTCAGCAAAAGCGAGCAGAGCCTGGCCATGAGGGATACCTAGATTAGCTGCGCTTTCATTGCCCAGCAAAGCATCTAAATCAATGTGAGTATCTGTGGCTTGCGCGCTCGCACGGAGCATCGATGCATGGGCATTGGTTCAGTAAAAGCACTGGTTTATTGCAGACACTCGCCCGGCGATCAGTTCCATCTGCATTCTGTTTAAAAGTCTGGAATCAGCCTGGACGAGGTTGCCCATTTCTTCGACCTGTAAATAAAACGCACCCGCAATCCGCTTCCATTGTCTTACAAGATCCGGTGTGCCAGAGAGTGCACGAATGACATTGGCCCCAAACCCTTTCGGCCACAGATCCTGATCGGCGGGCATCAAACCGGACCTTGGAATCATGGGTACAAAGCCCGTGGTTTGCTCCAGAGTCGCCGGCTGGGCTCGGGAAGGGTTTCCTGGTCTCGGGTGGGGTAGCGAAGGTAAGGGTAGGTCCAACGCACGATGAAATTCATCGATACTAAAAATACAGACCACGACACCAACAAGTTCAACATAGGCCAGTCTTGATAACCCATCAGCTTCCAGCGCGTCCAGCTGAGTTCGCGTAATACGGCCTTGATCGGTAATGATCTGATGAACAATCCCAATCACCTCGTCGCCAAGGTGGGGTGACGGCGTATGCTGGCCGAGGATTTGGCCCCTAGACAACGCCGCTTTTTTTTTCTGGCAAAGCGCGCACCGGTTGGCCAGACGGCTTTCCTCTGCGATGGCAATTTTTTCGGCGGCTGTCCACCAGTAACCGGGCTGGCTGAGGAAGCTCAAGAATGAATCGTTGGCGCTTTGGATATCAGAGCGATTGTCTAACGCTGATTTCAATGCGGGTGCGTCGGCGGTCAAAATTGATCCTCTAATTTTGAATGCTAAAAACAATACTGGCTCTCGGCCGGTTCTGCAACGATGGTTAGAGAGGCATTATGGCCCATCCTCCATCAGTGCTTTCGGCGAGCCAGGCCATCGCGCCTAAGGTGATTCAGAATCAGAGATGCCTTAATGCAGGGGGTGTGATGGGCCACTTCCATTTGGGGTTGGGTCTTTGATTGTCTTCCCAGGAGCGGGGCGCGGGTTTCCTAGGACGGCTGCGGTGGTACCCGTTGGCTGCTCAAAAGACGAGGCATAAAGCCAGTTTTGTTACCCGGAGCAGGCTATAATTTAACTGAGGGGTCGCTAAGCCCCCTGATCCGAGGATTGTAAAAAAGCCAGCGGCCGAGCCCTTTCTCCTTGGCGGGGTGACTGGGTGATGCAATGGATAGGGTTAGCAGCACTCTAAGACACGCGGATTGAAACGAGCGTGCCCAAGGGTAATGGGCGCCGCACCGTTAACCTAGGGGTGGGCGGTGGGGAAATTTGAGCCAGCCTCCAAGGTCTTGAACTGGCTGCGCGATTGGCTCAGCAAGTCCTCCGGAACCTGCTTGCTGATGTGGGAATGTGATTGCGGTTGCAGAAGGGATTAAATGTTATGAAAAAAATGAGAGGTCGAAGTGATTGACACGCCGCTTGGGTGGTTAGCGGAGGCCGGGATTGAGCGCTTTCGACTGAGACAGTCGCTAGAGGCGCAATCGCCAGAGCCGAAAACACAGACGGCTAACGTAATCCCCCAACCCGCCGCAGTCGCCCCGGCGCGCCGTAATCTTGATGCAGTCGTTCAGTGGACCGTGCGGATTCGTAACTATCGAACCGTGGCGACCTTGGTGATTTTTGATCAACCGCTGTCCCCAAACGATTTTAAGGCGCTTGAGCGCTTGTCGAATGATATTGGAATGGCGGTGAATGGAATGGCGACCCAACCACTATTGCAAGAGCAGCGATTCAGCAGTCAGGACGACGCCATGGTTGATGTGGAAAGCGCGCAGCGCTGGTTGCAGGAGCTTCCCGCGCCTGTGGTATTGCTTGCTGGTGAATGTGGGCCATTTTCGAATCTATTGATCCAGGCCGGTCAGACTCGGCAACCCGCTCCGATATTGATGAACGGTATTTTGAGCACGTCTGAAACGCTCATTAAAAAGCGCGAGTTGTGGCAGGCGCTGAGCGCTGGGCTGCACTAGTGGAATGCTCTTAGTGCAAAGCTCTTAGTGCAAAGCTCATAGTGCAAAGCTCATAGTGCAATGCTCTTAGTGCAATGCTCTTAATGCAAAGCTTTTAGTGGAAAGCTCTTTATGGAATGCAATTAGTGGACAACCCGTAATGGAAAGCCCGTGGATGAACATTCGAGACATGAAGCATATAGACCTGCCTTATGTCTTGAGAAATGAGTTAGCGGCGTATCCGCATCCCTGGAAAGAAGGTCATTTTAGGACCAGTCTCAACGGTGGGGACGATTGTTTTGTGATCGAGCGCGCAGATCGGTTAATGGGCCATGGCATCTTGAGCTCTGGGGCCGGGGAAGCACATGTATTGAATCTCTGTGTCCATCCAGACGCCCAAGGTTGTGGCCTAGGACGTCGACTGTTGACCCATCTTTTGGAGACGGCTGCACAGAAATCGGTGAACGTCGTTTTTTTGGAAGTGCGTGCTTCTAACCAGAGTGCGCGCGCGCTTTACGAGTCGGCGGGATTTAACGAAATGGGTCTTCGCCGGAATTATTATCCTGATGCATCTGGAAGAGAGGATGCGGTTCTGATGGGCAAGGAATTGGTGTAGTTCAACCCCGCCAAACGGCTATAATGCGCGGCTTATTGGACGAGGTAAGCTCATGACCCGCTCTGAAGTCGATCGACGAAGAACGTTTGCGATAATTTCTCACCCCGATGCGGGTAAAACGACGATTACAGAAAAGTTGTTGCTGCTGGGGAAAGCCATTCAAATGGCCGGCACCGTTAAGTCAAAAAAGTCAGACCGTTACGCCACATCAGATTGGATGGCAATGGAGAAGGAGCGGGGCATCTCCGTGACCACCTCCGTCATGCAGTTTCCTTATCGAGAATGTGTCGTTAATCTCCTCGACACCCCTGGCCACGAAGATTTCTCTGAGGACACCTATCGCACCCTGACTGCGGTTGATTCGGTTCTGATGGTGATCGACGGTGCAAAGGGCGTTGAGGACCGAACCATTAAATTGATGGAGGTGTGCCGGCTTCGGGATACACCGATTCTAACGTTCATCAACAAATTAGACCGAGAGATTAAAGAGCCGATCGAGCTGCTCGATGAGGTTGAGGCGGTGCTCAATATCGACTGCGCGCCGATGACTTGGCCCATCAGCATGGGGCAGCGCTTTCAAGGGGTCTATCATCTCTACGAGGATTGTATTTACCCCTATCGCGGGGAGGTTCTGGCGCCTCTTGCTGAACCTGAGCGAATCGAAGGCCTTGATAGTCCTGCCGCTCGAGATTTGCTGGGAGATGGTTGGGACGATTTTAAAGATGAAATTGAATTGGTCCGGGGCGCGTCTCACGAATTTGATCAAGCTGCTTATTTGGCGGGTTCTCTGTCTCCAGTTTATTTTGGTACGGCGCTGCGCAATTTTGGGGTGATGGAGATGCTCGATGGATTCGTTGCCATGTCGCCGCCACCGCTCCCAAGGGAAACTACCGGTGAGCGGGTTGATCCGAATAGTTCAGAATTTTCGGGATTTGTTTTTAAGATCCAGGCCAATATGGACCCTAAACACCGTGACCGTATTGCTTTTTTGAGAGTTTGTTCAGGCACCTATGAGCAAGGGATGCGGATGCACCATGTCCGCTTGGGCAAGGATGTCAAAGTCAGTGACGCAGTGACCTTTTTGGCCGGGGAACGAGCGGCTATTGGGCACGCCTTTGCGGGTGATATTATTGGCCTGCACAATCACGGGACCATCCAGATTGGCGACACGTTCAGCGGCGGTCGAAAAGATCGATTCATTGGGGTGCCGCACTTTGCACCGGAATTATTTCGGCGTGTTCGTCTCAAAGACCCGCTGAAGAGTAAACAATTGCGTCAGGGCTTGACCCAGCTTTCGGAGGAGGGCGCGACCCAAGTCTTTATGCCGCTGACAAATAACGACCTGATTTTAGGCGCTGTGGGTGTTCTACAGTTCGACGTTGTGGCTTATCGCTTGAAAGATGAATACAAAGTTGATTGTGGATACGAGTCGGTGGCGGTCAATACCGCTCGTTGGGTGGTTGGGAGTGATCTAAAACAATTGGAAGACTTTAAGCGTAAAGCTGAGGGAAATTTGGCAGTGGATGGTGGTGGGCATCTCACCTACTTGGCGCCATCACGGGTCAATTTATCCTTGATGGAAGAACGCTGGCCCTCGATCGAATTTAGAGCAACACGAGAAATCGCTTGATAGAAATCAAAAGGACGGGGCCGTTTAATGTAGGCCTATCTCAGGTCATATCGTCGTAGGGATTGTCGACCTGCAGAGAGATAGGTTTGCCGTAGCCGGGAATGGAGATTGCTGCATCGGAGAGATTCAGCGCTGAGCCCTCAACGACACCCTGTCCAAATTGATAGATGGGCGCTGTTTCGTTGTTAAGACAAGCGGCATCATAAGCGGCACTGCTGGCGATCGTATCAGCCTGACGCGTTTGAAAGCTTAACATCGCTGCTTTGCCGTGACGCTTGGCGAGCATCGACCGCGTCACTTCAGGAGATAAAATCGCCGCGGTCGCGTTATTGCCCCCAAACCCTTTTGAATTGATGAACGTGGCCTGTAGATGGCCAGGATCAACTGTCCGGTGCTCCAGCAAAAAATCTAAGTTCGACTGATGGACGTCCTCGGCAATGGCGCCAGTTGTCTTGATGCCTGGAATAATATGGTCGTGCCAAACCCCGAGCGCAGCGATGATTTGATCTCCCGAAGCGCAGGCTAAGGAATGACCAACAAACGCCTTAATGGCAGTAATGGGCCAATCCTGGATTCCAAAAGCCTGTGCCAGCTGGTCAAAAATGTGGGATTCTGTGACCCGGTTTTGAGGGGTGCCAGTGCCGTGTGCTTGAATGTAAGTATGGCGTTTGAGCACTTGCTCACCAAGGATTGCGCGTACCGAGCCCATGGCTTTGCCTAAGGTCAGATAGTTGCCAATCCCAGGACCTGGAATCGACTTTTTGAAGCCATCGGCATTGACGAAGACGTCAGCAACAGAGCCGTAGATTTGGGCCCCCAGTTCAAGGGCCAGTGCGTCGTCGAATAAAACGACGAATTGCGAAGCCTCTGCCAACGTAAAGCCGCAATTTTCACCGAAGGGGCGACAAGCACGGGTATGGTCGGGAGTTTCGAAGGTGCCGCCATCGAGTTTTATGAGGGCCTCGTCCTCGGCCAGCGCGCCCATGGTCCGATAACCCTCAATCACCTCGGGTGTGATCGGTGCCTCGCTGGACCCAATGACCGCCACCCGGCAATTGCCAGCGCGAATATCCGATATGCCCTGACGAAGGTTGTACAAGAAGGTGGCGCAGGCGCCCACGTTCGCTCCGGTGGCCCCAACACTGCCGATCACGTACGCATTCACGAAATCTGCCGTCATCTCGGCCAAGCCCAACGGACAATTCTTTGCGCTGACTCTTTTGCCCAGGAGGGCGGACTGCAGCATGCCTGCTGAACCATTAAAGTCTAGCTGTCCCATCGCACTACTGGCATAAACGGCGATTTGGTCTCCAGGCACTTTCTCGGTGATCGTTTGCCAGGGGATTCCAAGCGATTGGATGGCGTCAGAGGCGCCAAAAACAGTCAATTGCAGGCCTCTTGGGTGACTGCGGGATTGATACAGTGCCTCGGGGTCAAAACCGGAGGGCAATTGGCCTGCGGAATTGACTTTGGAGGCCCGGCCATCGGGAAACAGAACATCGAGTGCCGAGCTCGTTGTAACTTTGACTTCTTGATCGTTGTAACGCTCAACTTGCCATTCGGCGGGCAGCTGTTCGGGCAGCTGGCTCTTTCTCATTAAAAACGTCAGCGGCCCCTCTGCATGGGGATGAAGCATGGCCTGCTTGTTGGCGCGATAGAAGTCGGGATCAAACAGATTGTTGGAGAGCTTTCGGATGAGCGTGTTATTGAGAATATGCGTTTCATCTGAACCACAATTCATCAAAGCAGCGAGAGCCTGCAGCGTCTTTTGCTGCTGCTCAAAAGAGAGTTGGTCATAGACCAGACGCCGGTAGCCATGGTGTCCTGAACTGCGTCCTGCCGGATTAATGCCGCCGAAGCCGACGATTACAGGCAGTCTTGTCACGTTCCGAATCCTTGCAGCGAGTAGGACAATTGTAAGCGGTAAAAGTCGATAAAAGCCAGCGCCGGGGTCAGATCTTTTCTAACCCAACCGGCACTAAACCAGTTCGACGGCAATGGCAGTTGCTTCACCGCCCCCAATGCACAATGAGGCAATCCCTTTACTCTTATTCGCCCGTTTTAAGGCATGAATGAGCGTCACAATGAGCCTCGAACCTGTCGAACCAATCGGATGGCCTTGAGCACAAGCACCGCCATAAACGTTTACTTTCTCGGGATCGATGCCCACCTCTCGGATTGCCAGCATGGTGACCATGGCAAATGCTTCATTGATTTCAAAAAGATCAACATCATCTAATGACCACCCAACTTTGGTCAGCAATTTTTTGATCGCATCGATGGGGGCTAACGTGAATTCGGCGGGATGCCTAGAGTGGGTGCTGTGCCCTAAGATTCTGGCCACGGGAGTTAAGCCTTGCGACTGAATTGCATTTTCGCTCGCCAATACAAGCGCAGAGGCGCCATCAGAAATCGAGCTCGAGTTGGCTGCAGTCACGGTGCCATCCGATTTAAACGCGGGTTTGAGGGCTCTGATTTTGTCTAAATTGGCATTGCCTGGCTGTTCATCTACGGAAATGATGCGCTCGCCCTTTCGGTCTCGAATGGTAATGGGTTCGATTTCATCCTGTGAAGCGCCAGATTCTATCGCGGCTAACGCTTTTTGCAGACTTCCAATGGCGTAATCATCCATTTGCTCGCGAGAAAGTTGAAATTGATCGGCAACATCCTGTGCAAAGGCGCCCATGAGCCTGCCGGTCTTGGCATCCTCGAGGCCATCGGTGAACATACAGTCCTCCAATTGACTGTGGCCCATGCGAAGTCCTGCCCGAGCTTTGGGCACAATATAGGGGGCGTTGCTCATACTCTCCATGCCCCCAGCGATCATGATCTCATTGGTCCCGGCTTTGATTAGGTCGTGGGCGAGCATGGTAGCTTTCATGCCTGAACCGCACAGCTTGTTGATGGTTGTCGCTCCGACGCTATTAGGAACGCCAGCATCGATGGCTGCCTGCCGGGCGGGGCCTTGCCTCAGCCCCGTCGGTAAAACGCACCCCATAATGACTTCATCGACTTTTGATCCTTCGATCTGGGCGCGAGCCAGCGCACCCCGGATTGCGGCCTCACCGAGCTCAACGGCAGTAAGACCTGCGAGATCTCCCTGAAGGCCTCCCATGGGGGTTCGCGCGCCTGCGGCGATATAGACGTGTTGACTCATAGATTGATCCTAAGAATTTTTAAAAATTAGCGTCAGAGCCTTGTTTGAAGGCCGCCAAATCATAAACCAAGGCTCAATTGATAACTACCCCGGCGGATCTGGCCGGCTTGGATGTGCTATCATTTTCGCGGTTATTTATCTGGAAGAGGAGAGCAGGCATGTCGAGTCAAGCAGAAGCAGCGTTGACGATTTTCAAGTCACTTGAAGGACAAGAAGAAGGAGTGGGGTCTTGGTTTGAAGTTGATCAAGATCGGATTAACCTTTTTGCCGATGCAACCATGGATCATCAATTTATTCACATTGACCCTGAAAAATCTGCAGAGTTGTCACCCTACAAAGTCACGATTGCACATGGGTTTTTAACATTAAGTTTAATCGTCCATTTAGGGGGCACGGTCCCAATTCCAAGGCCTGATGCGCTTGAAGGCGTATTTATGGGTGTGAATTACGGGCTCGATAAAGTCCGTTTCCCAGCGCCGGTTCCCGTGGGGTCGAAAATCAGGGCTCGCCACACGCTCATGCTGGCTGAACTTAAGGCGCCAAATACAATTCAGTTAAAGCGGGAAGTCACCATCGAGCTTGAAGGTTCGAGTAAGCCCGTTTGCGTTGCAGAATCGCTCACAAGGCTCATGTACGGCTAGAGGGTCGAGGGATGCTCGTAAGGCAGAAGGAGGTTAGACCATGGCGCCTGTAACGGTCGTTGAGGAAGCCGACGTCATCCAAAGCATTCAGGATGCGTTGCAATATATTTCGTATTATCACCCGGTCGATTTTATCCGGGCTATGCATGCTGCCTATGAGCGAGAAGCGTCAACCGCAGCGAAAGATGCGATGGCGCAAATTCTGATCAACTCAAGGATGTGTGCCGAAGGACATCGACCGATTTGTCAGGACACTGGGATCGTCAACGTGTTTGTGTCTGTGGGTATGAAAGTCCGTTTCAATACGGATTCGTCCCTCGAGGATTTGATCAATGAGGGCGTACGACGTGCCTATGCGTTGCCCGATAATGTATTGCGGGCCTCAGTTCTGGCTGATCCGGCGGGTCGCAGACTCAATACCCAAGACAACACACCCGCAGTGATCCATGTCGAGTTGGTGCCGGGGGACGAGGTGAGCATTCATGTCGCTGCAAAGGGTGGAGGCTCGGAGGCCAAATCTAAACTTGCGATGTTGAACCCCGCCGACAGTATTGTGGACTGGGTGACGCGCACTGTTCCGACGATGGGGGCGGGATGGTGCCCTCCGGGTATGCTGGGGATCGGAATTGGCGGTACCGCAGAAAAAGCGATGCTGTTGGCTAAACGCTCGCTGATGGATGAAATTGATATCCAAGAATTAATCGCCCGGGGCCCGCAATCGCGAATCGAAGCGTTGAGGCTCGAGATCTTTGAGAAGGTCAACGGGTTGGGCATTGGCGCCCAAGGCTTAGGCGGGCTTACGACCTTGCTGGACGTCAAAATTATGGATTACCCCACCCACGCTGCCAACCTGCCGGTGGCGATGATACCCAACTGTGCGGCGACCCGGCACATTCATTTTACACTGAACGGCGACGGACCCGCTGAGTTAGAACCGCCGAAACTCGAGGATTGGCCAAAAATTACCTGGGATGGCGCGTCGGGTGCTAGGCGGGTGAACCTTGACATGGTGGGGCCTGCAGAGGTGCAGTCCTGGAAGCCGGGAGAGACCTTGCTCTTGTCTGGAAAAATGCTGACCGGAAGAGACGCTGCCCATAAACGGATTCGCGATCTTTTCGCAGCGGGGGAGTCCTTGCCTGAAGGCGTTGATCTGAAGGGTAAATTTATTTACTACGTTGGGCCCGTGGATCCCGTTGGGGATGAAGTCGTAGGCCCAGCGGGACCAACGACAGCGACACGGATGGATGGCTTTACCGAAATGATGCTGGCTCAGACGGGCTTGCTGGGCATGGTGGGCAAGGCGGAGCGCGGTCCGGTCGCCGTCGAAGCAATAAAGCGGCATGGCGCTGTCTATTTAATGGCGGTCGGCGGTGCGGCTTTCCTCGTCTCTAAAGCTATCCGAAAATCCCGGGTCGTAGCGTTCCCAGAATTGGGGATGGAGGCCATTCATGAATTTACGGTTGAGGATATGCCGGTCACGGTTGCAGTCGATAGTCAAGGTGAGTCGGTCCACGAGACAGGTCCTCGACTGTGGCAAGGGAAGATCGGAATGATCCCGGTTGCGCCTGTGGCTTGATCGTCTCTATCGGCCCGACGCAAGTCAGCAGAAATCGAGTCGATGATGGAAATTGAGTCGGTGATGAAGGAGAGAGGCGACAATGGACCTTTGTCGCGCGCAAACAGGTTACACTTGCGATCAGTGCTAGGGGTAGCGCTGATGTGCCTGGAAATACGAGCGATTTATTCGAGTAAATGCGATGGCCAGCGCCGGCCGGCAGCACAGAGATGGAGATAGAGAGGAGTGTCAAGCAATATGTCTGAGTCCGGGAGTGTTGTTGATCAGCTCTATTTAAACGCAGAGCAGCTATCCCAAGATTTTTCGTTGTTTCCACGAAAAGAACCCGCAGCTGTTGTCAAGGGATTGCTGACCCAGCGAGAAATTAATGCCCAGGTTGAGCGCCTGAGAGGCATGGAGGTCGATGCTTACATCGCGGCAACGGTCGCGCCCACTGAGGAATCGACTCGGCCCGGGGCAAAAGCGATCATCAATAGTTTGAATGTGCCTGTGAGTAATGAGCAATCTCTGGGGCCATTTTTTAGTTGCGAGCTGACGTTAGAATTCCAAACAGGGTCCAGAAAAATAGGTGTCCTGGCACAAGACCGCAGTCACGCGACGGGTGTCTGGGGCGCAGAACATCATGCGCTTGCGGCGGAGCGGGCCAGCAGTTTCGCCATTCGAAATTTACCGATTCTGACCTTGATGGATACGCCTGGCGCTGACCCTTACGAGGATGCCAATGCTCAAAACCAAGCGCACAGTATTTCTCGACTGATTGCGGAATTGTGTAATGTCGATGTTCCGACCTTGGGGATTATCATCGGGCAAGGCTACTCTGGCGGCGCGATTCCTTTGGCAGCGAGCAATTTGCTGCTGAGTCTTCGGACCGGGGTCTTCAATACCATTCATCCTAGATCCCTTGCCAATTTAGTGCGGCGATATAATTTATCCTGGCAAGAATGCGCTCAGTCTGTGGGCGTCTCGTCCTATGAACTGTATCAGCAGGGTAATATTGATGGGATTGTCGATTATGATCCTGGAGAAACGCACAAAACCCAGCAGTTGCTGGATGTCATTGTCACTGGGATTGAGTCGATTGAGAGTGGTGCGCGGCAGTTTGTTGCGGATCATCCCGAGATCCTGACGCACTACCACCGTAATATCACGCGTTACCTGAACCCGTCAGAATATTTGTCTGCGGTCAATGCGAGCTCAACGCTGAAGCTTCGAACGTCACCGACTGAATACCCCAATGTCTTTGGCGTTGCTTATCGTTATTTGCGCTATCTGGGCTTGCGCAAACGTATTAAAGCAACCACCACAACGCAATATGGTCGTCTTGTGGATGTTGAGATTCCCGAAGGAGAATTAGCCTCTCGAATGCATCGGGAACGTCGAAGTGCCTTTTTGTCCTGGCTGCAGGATCCTGACCGAATTCTCTACGAAGAACAGCTGAATAAAGCGTGGAGTGCCTTCCAGGACAAGCGGGTTCATCAAGCTGACGAACAGGGCGTGATCCGCACGCTGTTATTTGGTGAACCTAAGAAAAACTTTGAGCGTGCGCAAAAAGATCTAACCCTTGAGCTGGGTCTCTATCTTTTTAATCGATGGAAAGGCAGTGCCAGCGATAATTTGTTGGCGCTGGTGAGCTATCTCAATAGTTATGACACCAGCGCTTACCTTCTGACCACCGCAGACATCCGAGATGTGAAGGCACTGCTTCTAGCACTGTCCGCCTCCGACCAGCCAATGATTCTCTGGCTAAAATCCAGGTTTAGTTTTGAGGGTCGAAAGCTCTTCGACGGCGTTTTTATCGAACAGAAAAATGCTGATTATCTGAAGGCGGAGCTGGCCAGTGAGCTGAATCTGATCATCGAGGAATCAAATCTTTATGACGCTGAACGCATCGTCGGCGCGCCGCTATCCTTAGAAACCCAGACGCTTTTATCCCAGGTGGACCTGGGAGGCTCCCAGCTGCCGCTGAATCGTTGTCTTTTGGAAGATTTGCTGTGGTCTCAAATTCGTCGCAAAAGCGATGGGCAAGGACTGCCATCAGAGCAGGATACAACGATCGTTAATTTGTTGCTGGATGATGATGTTGGTCCTGGGTTTATTCAGGAATGCCGAAACCTCATTATGTTTTCTGCGGTGTATGAGGCACTGTTGGGTGACTTGGTGTCAATTGCGCGAGAGGCCCAAGACTCAAGAACGCTGGCCGAGGGGACCATCGAGCGACTGTTGTCGTCTGCTGCTGAGCAAGTCTCCATCTTGCCGCTGTTTGCTGAAGCGTCCCCGGAAGGGATCCGCCGAGACTTTGCGACCTGGAGCGAACGACTCGGCCAGTACAGCCAGGCCAATACGTTTCTGAAGTCGGTGGAAGAGTGGATGCGGGGCATTCACAAGGATAAATCTGACACGCTGTTTGTTGTGATCAGCCATATTTTCGAGCGGATTTTGCCTGGCTACCATGAGGCAAAGCGGCTGGGTAAACCTTTTGCGGGTCGGCTCGAGCCCGTCCGCATCGGTCGTCGTAAAGATTTTTGGAATCGATTGACGATCGCTTATCGAGACTTGCTCTTTAACGAGATATTAACCCGGGAAAAGCGTTCTAAGAAAACCACCTTCGAAGCGATCAGAGATGAATTTATCGCAGAGTTCGAAGAAACCAACGCTAACCTCATGTCTGCCAATCCAGTCGCTTTTCCAACCTTTCGGCCATCGATAGAATCAGCCCTCAAAAACGGCATTCGTCCCCATGGATTGATTACGGGAGTTGGCCATTTTAAAGGTGATCAGGGTACCTATCGTGCTGGATTCGTTATTTCTAACGTGGCCTTTCAAGCTGGTAGCATCGATAACTCTGATTGTGTCAGGTTTTGTAAGTTACTGGTCGATTGTGCAACCCAGCGTCTGCCCGTGGTGTGTTTCATTTCCAGTGGTGGTATGCAGACGAAGGAGGGTGCAGCCGCCTTGTTTACGATGGCCGTGGTGAACGACAGGATTACCCGGTTCGTCAGAGACAATGATTTACCAATAATCATGTTTGGTTATGGCGATTGTACGGGTGGTGCCCAGGCCAGTTTTGTGACCCATCCACTGGTCCAGACCTATTATTTTTCTGGGGCCAGCATGCCCTTTGCCGGTCAGACCGTCGTTGAGAGAAATCTGCCCTACACGTGCCTGCTGAGCAATTACTTGTCGTTGACGCCGGGATCGATGCAGGGGTTGGTTAAGCATCCGTTTGCCGAGGAATTAGACCAGGCCCTCCGAGGGGTTGATCCCGCGCTGCCGGTACCCGCAGAAACTGTGGTCGAAGTCGTCGATCGCGTCATGGCGGGACGCCTTAAGGGATCAGAGCCCGAGAGTACGGTTGCCGTTGCAGGGGAGGTGATGGCTCGACCGGTGCATAAAGTCCTAATACACGCGCGTGGTTGTACAGCAGTAAAGCTGGTGCGAAAGGCGCTGCAAGAAGATCTCCATGTGGTTCTCGTTCAGAGCGATCCTGATCTGAATTCTGTGCCTGCGGATATGGTGCGCGGCGCAGGCGAGCAGGGGACTTTGGTGCCCATCGGCGGCAACACCTCGGATGAAAGTTATCTCAACGCACTGAGTATTTTGAATATCGCAGAGTTTCAAGGCGTTGATGCCCTCCACCCTGGAATCGGATTTTTGTCAGAGACACCCAACTTTGCGGCGCTGGTGCGTCAGAAAGGGATTAATTTTATTGGGCCCAGGGTCATGAGTATGGAGACCATGGGTAATAAGTCGAATGCGATCAGCACAACGATGAGCATTGATGTTCCGGTCGTTCCCGGGAGTCATGGCATCGTGGATTCCTCAGAGCGTGCGCTTGAGATTGCTGAGCAAGTTGGATATCCGATTTTGCTCAAGGCGGTACACGGTGGTGGCGGTAAAGGTATCGTCAAAGTAGAGCGTGCCGAGCAGCTCCATCAGCAATTTCACCAGGTGACCACTGAGGCAAAGAGCGCGTTCGGTAATGGTGATATCTATATCGAAAAATGCGTAACGTCATTACGACATATCGAAGCGCAGATATTGAGAGACACCCTGGGCAATACTCGGGTGATTGGGCTGCGAGATTGTAGCGTTCAACGCAACAACCAGAAACTGCTAGAAGAGTCTGGATCAACGTTGCTGTCAGAATCCTTGCGTGCGCATGTTTTTGCGTGTGCAGAGAAGATTGCCGAAGCCGTCGACTACGTTGGTGCCGGTACAGTGGAGTTTATTTACGACGTGCCCAACGATGCGATTTATTTCATGGAGATGAATACCCGACTGCAGGTTGAACACCCTGTGACTGAGGCCGTCACCGGTGTCGATATTGTTCAGCAACAGTTTCATATTGCGTCCGGCGGCTCGATCGAAGCGTTGAACCCTAAGGAATCAGGTTATGCGCTTGAAGTGCGGGTCAATGCAGAGCGGGCAGCAATCGATGCTGAGGGGGCGGTAACTTTTCTGCCAACTCCCGGAAAGATCACGCGCTGCGACCTTCCAGAACGATCTGATATCGAGCTGATTTCAATGGCTGGCGAGGGCAAGGTGGTGTCCCCTTTCTACGATAGTCTCATCGTCCAAATCATCGTCCGCGGCGACGATCGGGCTGATACGGTTGCTCGAATGTCTAGCTACCTTGACTCAGTCGTCATAGAAGGCGTCAGCACAAATATTCGATTGGTGCAGCGAATTTTGAAGGATTCGGTATTTTTAGAGGGCGATTACGATACGACCTATTTGCCGAAATTTCTCGCAAGAACTGATGTGCCCGGTCTGGTGAGCGAAATCGAGGCTGCTGCGGGTAACGCCCTTGAGGCTCTGGATTTAGATTCACTGCGAATTCAGGACAGCTCGGAACTGCGAGTTTTGGCGCCATCCACGGGTGTTTTTTATCGAACGCCGTCACCCTCTGAGCCCGAATACGTGAATGTTGGAGATCAAGTGGGCGTAGATGACGTGCTCTGTGTGCTGGAGGCCATGAAGATGTTCTCGCCGTTTCGGTTGGCTGCATGCTCTGGCGCGGGTGGGGAGCTCTATCCCTCACAAGACCGTTATCAAGTTAAGCGCATTAATGTCGCCAACGGTCAGCAGGTCAATGAGGGTGATCTCTTGTTCGTGATTGAGCCGGTGGCGCTCCAGTCGAGCGATCATGAGGGCACTTAAGGCTGACGCCGGTCATGGCAAAGGTCACCGGTTATGATTGAGAATTTAGAGACGCTCCTTGCGCTTTCTCGGTCTGGGACAATGATCGAAGCCAGCACCGAGCTGCGAATTTCTCAATCCGCGGTCAGTAAGCGCATTGCCGCTCTGGAAAAACATTACGACCGAAAATTGATCCAGAAGAAAGGGCGCCGGGTTGAGTTAACCCGCCATGGCCAAAAGCTCGTTGATAAAATTTCTCCTGTGCTTTCTGAATTGCGCGACCTTTTCCTCGAAGACTCGGCAGCCTCCAGGGGAGAGCTTTTAATCGGGGTATCCGACGCTATTTTGTCCTCCTGGGGCGCTCAAGCATTTTTTGATATCAAGCGAGAAATGCCTGAAGTGCAATTCACTTTTCATGCTCACAGAACCTCTGTCGTCCTTGACCGGATTCGTTCGGGTGAATTTATGCTGGGGGTGTGCACGGGTCTTGATTCAATTGATACGGACCTTCAATCAGAAATACTGATGTATGAACCCATGGTGATCATTCCCTCGGCACTCAAGAAAATCACTTGGAAGAAAGGGCAGGGTCTTGATGTGATCAGCATTGAGGATCATTCCGGTGCTTGGCGATCGTTTGGTGATGAAGTCACCAAACTTGGAATTCACAGAGAGGTCGCTATGGAATCTTTCTTTAGCGTGGCCCAGCTGGCGATAGCGGGCTTTGGACATGCTCTGGTTCCGATCGGGGTTGCCCGTACGCTGGGCGTTTCCGAGCAGAATTTCTTGAATCTAGGTGATCACGGGCTTAACCGGCCTGTGCGGTTTGTGGCGCGAAAATCGACCTATTCTTTGCCGGTGGTCATGAACTTTTTTAATGCCCTTCAGGGCTATCTCAAAACTCGAGATTAGGGCTTTCT
>Ga0315330_10000575_pt1 | contig 23113 bp, 57 predicted proteins | sample M140m34915metaG_FD_203453 | JGI IMG/M metagenome (GOLD analysis project Ga0315330, IMG submission 203453) | Ammonia-oxidizing marine archaeal communities from Monterey Bay, California, United States - M1 40m 34915 | ecosystem: Environmental > Aquatic > Marine > Intertidal zone | place: USA...
TGAGCACCAATTATATGAATCAAATTCGCTTTGATTTTTTAAATGTACCTCATCCATTCGTACTTCTTTCTTATTTTGATATAGTCAACCACATACTCATTGCGATATGCTTCCATTTCAAATGGATTGGACCTATATGCAGTTTTCCTCTCTTTCCACCCTAATCTTATCACATTTCTGATGTAAAAGCAAATATAAAGTGCCCATTGACCCAATATAAGGAGTTCCTTTTGCTGTTCCCAGTGGATCCCTTCGTGTCTTTTAGTTACTTCTGATAATTCTCCTCTGCACCATACAAAAGGGCCAAGATTTATTGCCCAGATATCTATGGGTGCGATGTAGGATAATATTTTTGGAACTTTACTGTTCTCAATATAGATTGGTAATTTCATTTTATAATTTTGTGGAGAAGCCGTATCTTTCCTTGTATCTCAGGTCTTGATGGTCGTACTCCTTTTCCTCCTCCTCTTCTTCAGGTTCCTCTTGAGGTTCTTCTTGAGGTTCTTCCTCTGGCTCGGGCTCGGGCTCTGGCTCTGGTTCTGGTGTTGGGCACGATATTCTCGCCCATTTACAAGCTTCGGGCATATCATCATATAACAAAGGTCTGCCATTAGGATCAACTGCCAACCAAACTTGCATCTGTGCAGCAATGGGGAAAGCTTGGTGAAACTTCTTATCAAGAGCAATCACTTCACCTTTGGATAGTGGGCGGCCTAGTATCTGAGCAACTTTTTTAAGTTTTGATTTACTAGGCGCACCGCCTGGTAACCTCTTTTCGTTAACAAACTGACGCCAGTTTTCCATTATGAGTTTCATTTAGCAGCACCCTGCCTCACAAGCACAGCAACCACAGCAGCAGCAACAATGCTTTGGATCAAATAACGTAACTAATTTGTGTAAAAATTTCTTCATGGGAAACCCTCCTGTATTATATAAGTATATAGTTCCTTAATCTTTGATATTCGGATACAAATACTTTTTAGCTACCTTCTTGGCTTCTTTGTTGTCACTAGGATAGTGCGCACCTCTGATAATTCTAGATTTCTCAATCATCTCGGCAATATCATAAATCGCTTGTTTGTGATCAGGGTGTTTATCGGCAAGGTAATATGCAAGAGTCCAGGCCTGCATGGTGTGTCCACTTGGAAAGGCGGGCGTATCATCAGTGTCAGTCTTAATAGATTTTATGTCATATCCTACCATCGGCCCAAGCTGTTCGGGTCTAGGTCTTTCATATCTCATCTTAAGCTTGAGAGAAAAGACACCAGCATCTTTGTAAATATCTTTTACCATCTGGTCTTTAAAGTCTAAATCATTCTTTTTGAGGTAATCTTTAAAAAGTTTTAGTGGTCTGCGATCAGTATCGTTAAGATCTTTACGGCTAAGTTCTCTGTTATTGGTCATGGTGTCAAGAACTTTTTTGAGTTCGTTTCTCACAGTTTCACTATCATTAGCTGGAAACTTGGCGATAGGAATATCAGACAATTTTATGTCTATAACTTTAAGTTCTTGACTAAGCTCTCTTTTGTGTTTTCTTTTCTTTAGTTCACCGTACTTGAGATTCCTAATATCCTCTTTTTTGTTTTCAGACAAAAACCTTTTCCAATTTTCCATTATGAGTTTCATTTCTTGTTCCTCTTTGGTAAATTTGGCCTGATAGCATAGGCAAAGATATAATAACCAAAATCTAGAATAGGTTTTACTATGGGCAACCTAGAGGCGGCTACTGATTTCTCAAAGCCAAGTTTCTCATACATCTTTCTGAAAGTTTCAGGACCTCTAGTTTCTTTGCCTTCAAACTCACCAACCATTTCTGTTTGGTAGTAGTTTCCATCTGGTTTAAAGTCAGGATCGCTTATATCAATAAATTCAATGCCGCACTTCTCGCCGCGTTCGCGAATTGCATTTATCTCCAAGGAGCAAGCATAGCAATCATCATCATAATAAATTTTTGACTTCATACAATAAATAGTCCGATATCAGTATATGGACATGTATCTTTCACCACGATCACAAAGCATGGTAACAACAATTCCAGCAGGCTTGTATCTTTTAATCCATTTTTCTGCAGCTAGTACATTTGCACCAGAGCTAATACCAACCAGTAAACCATTTTCTTTAGCTATACGCTTTGCTCTCTCAATGGCATCATCAGTCTTGATGTTGATAATATGATCCATGTCTAGAGGTTTAGCCAGGAAATCACCACCATCTCCAATTCCTTGAATACCATGAGGAGACTCATCAGGCATAACAAGGCAAGTTTTTGTGTGAAGTTTGTGATGCTGGATGTACCTACGCATACCCTCTATTGTACCGCCAGTTCCAGCGCCATGAATAAAAGCTTCCCAAGTGCGATTAAGTGGGATTATCTGTTTGTGAATCTCGGGAGCTGTAGTAAAGTAGTGGCATTCTATATTTGCTTTGTTGGAGAATTGCATAGGAGACCAGGCTTTTTCGTTTGATTGAAGAAACTGATCTCTAAGAAATATAGCAGCCTTGAAATCATTATCAGGAGCATCAATAATGTCTGCCCCGTAAATACGCATCATTTGTTTGCGTTCCTCAGACATATTTCCAGGCATAAAGATGATACATTTGTTTCCAAGCTGCGCAGCCATCATAGCAAGGGCGATACCAGAGTTGCCGCTTGTGGCTTCACACATGATTGTATCTTTGTCTATTTCTCCGAACATGCGTGCCCGACGGATGATATAATTTATCATGCGGTCCTTGACAGAGCCCGATGGGTTATAGGTTTCCAATTTTGCGTAAATTTTTTCGGAAATTTTTACCAGTGGAGTATTTCCGACGAGAGTTCTTAAATTTTGCATTTATTTCCGTTTAACGCCGAAAATTTTTTTCGGTAATTTTTTATGCGTCAGGCTTGTAGCTAGGGTTTGGTTTAGTCATTTCTTTACCACCGCCAACAGAATACGTCGTAGTAGGTGATCGTTTGATGCCCATACGCTTGTCGTAAGCATCCGACATTGCTTGTCGTCTTCTAAGAGCTTTTTGGAAAGCCGACAATTTTTCTTCTTCCTCGTCAATTGCTTCCTCTTCGCAAAGTGATTCATCTTCTTCTTCACTAACAGAGCCCATGGTGCTCCTGCGTGGCAGATCGCCAATTGGTGTACGCTTTTCAAGCTCCTTTTCGGCGTCACCTTCCAAAAACTTTAAAAGCTCTTCTTTGACCATCTCGCGAATCTTTGATTTGTAATCCATAATAAGTCTCCCGTATATTATACCATAAGTAGTATCAGCTTGTCAAATGTCCCTACCATTATTAGAGCCAGGCATAGGCTTTTCTATGCGAAGCGAATAAAGAGCTGTATTTGGCACGACTAATTTACGATCTGTGTCTAATAGGTGGAACACGGTTTTGGTGGGGGTTTGGCGGATTATACGCGCACGAACGTCCCCCTTGATATAAACTATATCATCCACGTCAAAATCGTGGCCAAACATAAAGAGTAGCCCGTCTAGCACGTTACTAACAACATTTTTAAAAAATAAAAGGGCGAATGCTGCTATAAACATCCACCCATAATGACCAATCATATCAGTTATGATTGTTTCTGTGGTTTCTATGATTTGCTGAGGATTGTCCATTGGTTATTGTTCCTTGCGCTTAGGCGCGTGCTGGACTCTAACTATCTTTATATGGACAGTGCTTGCACTCCATATGACAACAATAACCTCGCCATTCTAAAAACTCGCGTGTGGCGACCCACTTTTCTATCTCTTTGTCCCAATAGAACTGCTTGATATGCGTACCCAAAACCTCAGATTTTTTTTCTGTGTTTTTTGGGGTTTCGCAATTTGGCATTATCGTCTCCTTTAAGCAAGCACTAGTTAGAAAAAGGGACGTACATTCCTGTATTTCTCTTGTAACCAGCGGCTTCTACAGATTTTATAGCCTCTTTATACGAGACTGATCTAGTATCAGCTGTGCGGGCGTCGTAAACATAAACCATAGCGTCGTTCACACCTGAAGATGGAATTATCACGATGCTGCCATTATTGGCATTGTAAGTACCTGGTTTTGGTTTTTGTGATTTCAAGAAATTGAAGTCTTCCAACGCTTCTCTTCGGCCTGCTTCTGAAGGAATGTTTCCTGCCATGGTGCCAAGCCTATCAAAACCTCTGATCCTATTTTCGTTGATTTGTTCTTTTCTTTCTTTTAAGACTTTTCTCGTTAATTTGATCGTATCGTTACTTAATATTACCATTCATAAATCTCCTTTAAGCTAACTCTAGTTGGGAAAGGGGAGCGCGTGTGATTTCGCGTGAGTCCCTTGTGTTTCGCTGGATCTCTACCATGCCGTTTTCGTCAGGACTTTCATCATAAAGCTCGTAGATCTCGCCATCGTACATTACGTCGTCGCCTACTTGTAGCTCCATACCGTTAGCATCAATCATACCTTCCACTAGAAAGCGTCGGGTATTGGTTAGTTTTTTGTTTTTTTTGAATCTCATGGTATTGTTGTTAATCTCCGAAAATATTGTGGCGCTTTTTCACACATAGTAAATAGTGGGCCAACTTCAAATCTCCGAAATTTCAGAGCCATATCAAACGTGTACTAGGGCCGCCGCAGGGCGGCTAGGGTCTATGGACCCCACATTGGGGTAGGGGGGAGGGGGGGGGACCCCCCGTCAATGCTAAGCGCCGATGCGACAAGCCCAAGCGCGAACATACATGTCACGATCACCAGACTTGTCAACGTACCGCGCACGCTCACGGTTAGACCATAGCGCGAACCGTTGGCTTTGCGCTTTAGTGTTCGGGCTATAGTTAGTGCGCCATTCGTTCGCCATGTCCTCGCAGTAGTCAAGGATAGCATCGTTCTCGCGGTCTAGAATATCAGTCATAGTATACATTAGTAGCCTTTCAGATAGAGTAAGGAGAAAAGGGGGCGCAAGCCCCCGTCAATGGCTTGACGCTTAGTCGCCGAAGATGTCGCGGGCAGGCTTGCGGGCAGCCTTGCTAGCCTTGGCAGGCTTGGCGGGTGCCTTCTTAGCTGCCACGGGTTGAGCCTTAACAGGTGCAGGCGCTGCTGGCTTGGCGTCCTTGCGTGTAAGCTCGGAAGCGTTCGCATCAATGAATGCTTGGAATACACCGTCATTCACAAGGTCAACAATCTTTTCCCATTGTCCAGCGTAAAGGGTAACAGGCATACGCTGTAAACCGTATACTGAGATAGCACCCTTCTGACTTACCTTTAAGCGTACTGTGTTAGCTGCCTTGGCTTTAAGCGCCTTGAGTTCAGCTTGCATTGCCTCAAGCTCTGCAATTCGGTTCATCATTTCTGCGGTAGCTACGTTAGTTGTGTTACTCATTGAGTATCTCCTGTGGGCTTTGCCCTTGTTGGTTGTATAGGTTAGACGTGGCTGTCTAAAGTTTATTCAAAGTTTTAAAGAAAAAAGTTTTATTACCCTCCGATGCTCGCGAAACAAGCGGCGAAAAAGCCAAAGTAAACGCAAGCGCCAAAGATGCTAAGAACGAATACATCGTTTACAAAACCATTGCGCTTAGGGTTGAAAGTGTTCTTGTTCATGCTATCTCCATTTGGGGCTCGCTGGCCCCCGTTGTTGGTTGTGAAGGTTAGACGTGATTCAATTCAAACTATTCAAACTTTATTTAAACTTTCTTAAACTCTCCACAATCTCGGTGGTTTAACGTTTCAATCTGAGCCGCTATCAACTCTTGGCACATGTTGATAGTTCCAAAGTAGATTGAGTAGGCTGCGCTGCGATGCTCTTCAGGTAATCCAGCAATGATGCCTGCAACCTCGTTAGCGTTAAGAGTAGCGAACAGACCGTTCTTAGGTAATGGGTTAATCATGTTATCTCCATTCGTTGGTTGTGCAGGTTAGACGGAACTAGCCAAAACTTATTCAAAAATAAATAAAACTTTCTTACCAATTCTCACAAACATCAGTGATTGTGCACCCTTGGAACTCCCAACGAATCTCACTAGCCGTCATGCAATACGGGCGGATATAGGTTGTAGAGCATCGTTCAAACTCGTATGACCCGTCCCAACAATCCGCGATTGAATAGGAATAGTCGTAGTCGTTGGCGTGGCAGCCAGTGTAAGTGACTGTCTCTCGTTGTCGCGTTGTCGTGGTGCGGTCTCGTGGTGCTGGTGATATCACAATCTCAGGCTCTACAACTACGCTTCCACCGTCGCGATAGCGAACGCGGGCACCTGGTTCAACCAAGCAAGCGGGAAGGGTGACAGCTACTAGCAAAAGGGTTACAAACTTGTTCATGTTTTCTCCAATCGTTTTTTGCTTACACCCGTTAGACGGCGTGCTTTAAATCTTATTCAAAATTTAATCACTTTTTTTTAAATGCTCGCAAGTGAACCAAACACTAAGAACATATAAGCGACCGTACATAGGGTAGCTAGCGCGATATCTCGCAACCCGTACCGATACCAAACGAGGGCGCGATGTCCCTCTAATTCTTCACTGCTTCTCATGTTAACATCCTAACAGGGTTAGGGAATTAACGGGCAAGTGTTAGCGGGTTAACGCATACGTGTATGTATTAAGCCCAACCACAAGCTAACACACGTAACGCCACTTGATAACACCTTTTAACACTTAAACCCATTAATTCCCCAGGAGATACCCACAAAAACTATTTTCTACGCTTTAACTTTGCCCAACTACGGCTTAAACTCTTGGAACTACTAGCTTTTTTTCTACGCTTTGCCATAAGAAAACCTATCCTTCAGTGTTACGCCATCAGAGATAAGATCGGCAGATAGTCTAGCCTTCCCTACGTGACACGAGGTAGTCTGACTCTTAAAGCCTAAGTGAGTGTTTGCTGTGTAGTCAAACAGAATCTTCTCACCATCGGGGCTTGTGTCACCAATCATTAGGTTATAGCTGAAAAGGTTTTTTCCGTTGGTCGTATAAGAACCGTTACCATTTCTAGCTGCTTTACCTCGTGCCCAGTAGTAAGCGATATTTTCATTTGTTGTTCTAATCATCTTTTTTTTACCTCTCGTTTTTTGCTTGTGACGGTTAGACGCAAGCAAGTTTTTTTTATTCAAAGATAAAATGTTTTTTTCTTATAACCTCATTGATCTCGCATAGTTACAATAGCTATCTAAGGTTGAATGAAGCTCTTTTTTTAAAGCCTCTGGATTGTCCACAAGGTCTAACACTGCTAACAATGCCTCATGCCTGTTTAACTTGTTATGCTTCAACTCATCAAATACAGCGTGACCAATACTGCCCAAGATTAGCTTTGACTTATCCTGCATTTAATTCGCTCCTTAAATCGTCAATCAATACCTGTTTCTTTTCTTTCACATTGTCAAACGCTTCTGGCATGAATCCCCGTTGCGCCAACCAATCGTCAAGCGATGCCTTGTTCATCTTACGGATGGTAGCCACTGACATAAACCGCTTGCTACCGTAGATTGTCTCAACCTTACCTGCGTTGCGTTGTTTGGGTGTGATACTCACTAGCTTACCTCCAATATTATTGCTTACTCTCATTGCTTGGCCTCCTGATATTGTCTTGGTGTACGTGTATGATAGAGTGATTATCATCTGCAAACAAAATTACCTTGAATACATCCCCTTCAACGATGTTAGCAAGATACCGTGATTGACCCTTGCCATCCTTGAAACTATCGGTGCGTTTACTCACACCTACGATATATCCTATGTCACCGTGGTTTGAAATCTTGGCATCATCCCCTGTGCGGATTGCATAGTGATCCCAAACCTGAACAAGCTCTCCCGATTTTGGTCTCCACAATTCCATTTTTATCTCCATCATTTTTGGTTCACACGTTTAGACGCAAGTATATTTTTTTTATTCAACAAATATTATATTTTTCTTTCAAAATCCTGTTGCGAACAATGCTAGTATTTAACCTGCGTTGTTCTATATCTGCAAACTTTACTTCATTGCGATAAACAAAACCAAGTTGCCCGCTATTCCACTGTACACGATAACACTTTTGTGTATCTGTTTTCGGTACGGCTATAACAATCCCAACCTCATCATCACGAATGTGTTGGTGCATCACCATTCCTCTACCTACTGCCGATAACTTAACGAGGACGCCTTTCTGTAGCTTGACCATTGTCACCTTACTCTCCTGTAATATCTGATAGGCAAGAGTTTTTAACATCTACCTGGACCTCAACAACTGCATCATCACAATCGTCTAACACTAGCTTCATCTCATCCAAACACTCATTAAGAGCCTTGTCAAACGTAGTGTTAAGTAGGCTAACAAGGTCTTGGTTAATGTCAAACCCACCTAAGTCATGGTTACATTGAAACATCACATTGATCTTGGCGGTAAAGTCTAACTCAAGCTCACGAGCATCCCAAGTACCCTTGGTGAATCCTTCGCTATTTCGCTTCTTGCCTGCTATAATCATTTTGTACCTTTCGTTTGTGGTTCAGTGGGTTAGACGTAACATGGTTTATTTTATTCAATGTTAATTTAAATTTTACCGAAAAAAAATCACGCGAAGTCGGCTGCGCCGATTGCGCCCGACTACCGAATAACGATAAAACTCCCCTTGCATATCTGCTCCACAACACCATCTGCTCTCATTGCCTTCGCAAAACCATCATATAGTCCGTTCGGGTCAAGTATCACATACGGTAACGCTCGCGATGGATCATCTTTTTTCTTGGTCATGCTGCGATTCTCAAACACAACTAAATCACCTTTTTTTAACACGTCGCTTTCTCCCTAACTTTGCTGGTACGTACTCAACATTGCCACTGATAATACCCTTAACAATCGCTTGTCTTGTTGCCCACTGAATCGTAGTGACAATCTCACCCGTTTTGTTGTGAGGACTGGTTAAGCTGAAATACCACTTGCAACCCTTACGATACAGCAAAACGGCGTAGACGTTGTATCCCTTGCCCCTACGTGAATCATTGTTAATCAGCATTGATCCCTTAGTTAACCGCATTCTACAGCTAACTCCATATCCATAACATCAACCCAATCGTCAATACCGTACTTTGGAAAGAACACACAAGCACGCTGAATGAAACCAAACATCTCTGGACCTCTAGTGATAAGTCCATGACTACCGCTAACATCCAAGTGCTTGTATCTGATCTTCATCCTGTGATTGAATACCTGCACCAAGTCACCTTTTTTCATACTGTCATCCTTTTTGGTTATACTGGTTAGACGGTGAATGCAATTATTTATTCAAAACAAAGTTAAGATTTTATTTACAATACTCTGTCCAATAGCGATAACACCATGAATACCCACAACATCACCGAGCACAAAGCAAATAATTCCTGTAGCTGTGAACCTCATCTGCCTACACTCTTTGCGACCGCTACGCTACCAACATACTGATACGCGCCCTTATTGTACGCTGGAGCCATACACTTTTTTCTACGCTGCACTTCTACCCTAGCGTTAGCCTCGCCACATTCAAGGCACGTCTTGTAGCCTAGATTCTTTCTAGCCACTGGATACTCATCCCAACACTCAACACATACCGCTTTAAATTCTCTCATGACCCACTCCAACAAATATGCTCAACCTCACACCCGCATCCCCAGTCAATCAATCCGATGCCTGTGACACAATCCTCTGGTCTTTCCGATGGTGGTGTTCTAGGGTTGCAAGCAACAAAAATTTCAGATACATGCTCTGCTTTGTCTCCATCACAAAACACAACAGAGTGAGAATAGTCTTCGCTAAACACTTCACAGTCAGGTACATGTCCACCAACATCGTCGCCGCAACCGATAGTGAATAGTAATGCTAATACGATATATCTCATGACCACGGACCCTTGATTACGTTGTCAAAACCTGTAACAACTTCTGTTTTAAAGTAGCTTTCCATCTCTTGTAAGTATTTCTCATACTCATCGGTCAACTTAAAGGTAACAATTCCTTCTTCGTCGCAAAGCGTCTCCATTCTACCCTTGCAGATATTGTCAAGAATGGCAATGAACACCCCAGCTTTTTCTGGATTATCAAGTGAACCGTCCATGTGCCAGTTAACAATAGACTTTAAGAGTGAAGCACCGTTGCGAATAACCCTACGACGAATCTCATCAAAATTATCATCCTCTCCGAATCTTTTCATTCTTGCCTCGCTTTGTTGTTCACTTGATTAGACGAAAAATTAAGATTTTATTCAAACAAAATCAAAATCTTAATTATTTCAATACTTTGAGATTATTTTCCAAGTCTTGTGTGACCACCATGCACAGTTACCGCACTGGTCAAGCACCATTATGTCTTGCAGGGTGCTGTTAACATCAATAATGATACCGATACCCAACAGTGACTGGTTGCCTCCTGAGTCTATCAGGTGGCTAATAACCAGATCACCTATTGAGTATTCATCCATACACTAATTAGTTATCGCGACAATTCTCTCCGTAGTGCTAAAGTAAGGTCGCTCTGCATACTGCTCAGTGGTCATCCACATACGCTGACACTTACTAGGTTTAGGTTTAGGAGCGCACATATCAGTCAAGACAATGTGACCGTCAAAGTTACCACCGTTAACAAACTCAGTGGGCGCATCAAAACAAGTGCCACCGCCGAGTACACGTTCTGAGTTACGGCGCTCTCCGCGTCGCCATTCGTATACCTTGTCCTCTGCTACCTGAGTGTCAAACGGGATAACCGTAAAACTAGCAATCTTAGCTAGGCTATCCAATTCTGCAAAGAAAGCCGCAAGCATACCATCATCAACAGAGTACGACTGATCAATGCTAACCGCAATGTTAGCAACCCGATTAGTCTTGCGTCCCGAATGAATGTACGGGTAACGACGATTGATACGCTTGATGCTAGAGGTCTTGTTAGCTTTCTTACTAGACTTAACGAAGTATCGCAATACAGTACGCCAGTCAACAGAAGACTTGATAGCGTTAGCAATATCTTTCTTTAAGCCACTGGATAATGATCCCCAGGAATTATTCTTAGCCGATTCGTCAAAAGCCGCTTTGAGCATGTCCTTAGCACGTTGTTCTGCAATCTTCTTGGTTTCTTCACTAATATCATCCCATCCTCCGTGATCGTCAAATTGGCATTGATCAGAAATACCCTTAGAAGGCTCAGAATCGCCGTCTGCGCCCTGTTCTGATGCTTGCCCACTGCCAGCACCCTGTTTTTCTTGGTCCATCTCCTCAAGTAGCCTTTTCATGTAATAATCACTACTCATGCCTGAAGGGTATTCTTCAAAGTGAGTACCCTTAGCACCAGGCTTGCAGACAAAATCAGGCAAGTTGTGAAGGTGCGAATTGATAGCCAAGTCGGTAGCAATGTTCCATAGCTTGTAGTGCTCAACATTAGATGGTCTACGCTCAGTGATATGCAAGTACACGATATGTAATAACTCGTGAATAAGCACATCACGTACCGCAGCATCACCAAGTGAAGCCATGAAGTCTGGATTGTAGATCATCTCTAACTGACCAGTCTTCTTATCAGCACGAACACCCGCAGTCTGAATACCGTAGTTTGCAGACTTGTTAATACGACGAGAGAGGGCCGCGTAGAACGGCTCCTCCATTAGTAGTCGTGCAGTGTGATCGTTAATGTCAAACTTCTTCTCAGTCATTGTTGTCACCTCCTAAGATACTAACCATATACTGTGCGACGAGTTTGACGCCTTTTAATTCAACTTTATGCAAATTAATTATGTTTTCTGCGTTACCCTTACCAATAACCGACCATGCTTTCATGCCGACCTCGCTAGGTAGGGTAACAAGATACCTTGCAAAGTTTTCAGTAGCTGTATCGTCAAGTATCTCTGCAAAGATACCCGATGCTGAGATCTTCTCAACAAGAGCATTGTGCTGAGTGATAGTAAAGTCTTTAGTAAGCTCAACCTTACCATCAACAAGAATATCATCAACACTAACTTGGCGCTCGTAGTTGCCAACAAAGTCATTGAAAGCTACCGCAGCCTCAAGACCAACAAAGGCAGTGGTTAGCTGCATCAACTCTGGACTAGCATCCTGTAGCAGTCCAGCATTGGATAGACACTCATCAAGTCGTTCCCATGAACGACGAGAGGGATATACCTTGTTAGGCTCAAAGTCATCGGAGTGCTCAAGGTGATCATGGTTACTGTTAATGAAATTCCACACTTGACTAGAGATACCTGAATCCTTAGCCCATAGCAACCAGTCCTCAACGCTAGGCTCAACGTCAAACACTGTCCAACGGTCTAACTCCGCAGGGTCCATCTCACCTACCTGATACTGTGCACCGTGCTCACCACCGTTGACCGCAGCAAAGATAAGAGTACCCTCATGCAACTGGTGTCCGTTCAGCTTACGACTGTCAGTCAACTCAAAGATACCTTGACGTACCTCAATAGTGGCGCGGTCAACCTCATCAAGAAATAGAACAACAGGCTTATCGCAGGCAGTCTTGAACCAGTCTGGTGGATTGAACCGTGTAGAGTTAGCCTGAACAGAAGGTAGACCAACTAAGTCACCCTCTGTCATTTGAGAGGCACGACGCTCTACAACAGGCAAGTCAATATGGTCAGCGTACTGATACACCACCGTAGACTTACCAATACCGTGACGGCCACGTAACAATACGGGCTTACCAACAGCGGTAACATGCTTAACAATCTTGCCAAATGTTTGAAAGTCTACTGCCATGATGTATCTCCTATAGTAATTAGCAGTTGTTGTTTCGTTCGTGCTGGTTAGACGCAAACAAAAAAAGTTTATTCAAAAATAAAATGAAAATAAATTTAAACAATCAAAAATGAATCATCTTGTCGTAAGAACATCATCATTGTCTGACCATCAATTCTCTTAATCTTGAACACCGACTCATACTGGTGGTCGCTATTATCAAAGTCATAACCATCAATGATAACTCCAAGTGGCTTGTTCTGATCGTCGTTCTCGGTAATTAGTCTACCTACGTGTGATGTCTTCTTCATGCTTACCTACCAGTCAACTGTCGTGCTTGTGTACATATCATACTCAGAAGGACAACCCTTCTGTTCAATATCTCCTTGGTCTTCACCCAACCTAATGAAACCATAGTCATCCTCATCTAAGTCATCTAGCATGCCCTCAATGGCTTGTATCTCTGGATAACTATCATACCACTTGATGCTTTCCCAGTAGAAGTCGGTCTTTGGAACAATCATCCCATCACCGCATTCTCCCTCCTTGAGAATCTCCTCTAGCTTGGGATCAAGTTTGGCTGCTGCTTGTACAACCTCAACAAGAGGCTCTGCAATCCTAAGAAAAACATCTGAACGATAACCCATAATATACTTTCCTTTTGTTTGGTTCTGGTGGTTAGACGAAAATGTATTTTGATTATTCAAAAATAAAATAAATTAATCTAGTTTGTACGATAAAAAGTACATCGCAACACCCGATGCAAACATGCCCCACCACAATGGGTTGTAGATCCCTGGTTCAAAAATAACATCTAACACTATCTTACTCCTTCGCTCACGACTTTCCAGTCGCTTGGTGAATGGAAACCAGTGTGCCCCAAGAACTGAAAGGCGAGCCCATTAATAAAGGTTACAAGGTGAACACCCTCGTGTTCAGCAAACTTAGGGTCTTTGTGTCTCACCAAATCACCGACTTTCATCTAACAACTCCAATGCTAATGAGATTGCCCAGTCTGTTTTACCGTTAGCATGTACAATGCGGTAAAGTGCATTGCAGTGATGTCCGTTAGCCAAGGTTACGGCTGGCTTGGTATCAATTATAATTGCGGGGCCGTCCTCATACAAATCATACTTCTGTTTAACCAAGTCACCGACCTTCATTGATAAGCTCCAAGTCTTTTACCCAAGCAGGGCCAATTTGATGTAAACCTACAGGTGTTGAGTTCCAAAGCACGTTTGCAACTAATCCGAATGATCCGTATTGGTCTGGTTCTGCTATGCGGAGCACAATACCAATGCGATACTTGTTCTTATCGTATGCACCTTTGACTAAATCACCGACTTTCATATTGTCTCCTTGATTGGTTGTGATGGTTAGACGAAAAACAAAATATAATATTCAAAATTATTTGTCAAAACTTGAAACAACGTCAAGGTGCATCGCAGTTAGCCATTCTGAACCGTGATCAAACAATACCTTATACATACCTTCTGGTGCATCAATCTCTACAATGACACCTAATTGTTGACTGTAGTGTGGGTCAATGTCCATCACCAAATCACCGACTTTCATTTCATCACCTCAAAACACTCTGCTGTCTCTAATTTATGAGCCATGACATCACCACTACTCCAACGAACATGGACGGCATACGGGGTCATTTCAAAAACAATACCTATGCCAAGATGACTATACCCATGCCAAGGAGTACGCTTAAACTGCCACTCTGGAATCTTTACCAAATCACCGACTTTCACTGATAACCTCCAAGAACTTTGTGTCAATCGGACGTATCTCACGACTACCGTTGGACACCCAGCTAATATTCTTGTAAACCGCCCGCTGTAGTTTATCAAAGTAATCACTTACGATAATACCCAGTTGTGGTGATCTGTTTGGTGGTAATGCAGGGTGAACAAACATTACCAAGTCACCGACCTTCACTGATAACCTCCAAGTATTGCTGCTCAATCGGCCTGACCCATTCCATGTCATACCAGTAGACATTCTTGAGAATAGAGCCATCTTTTGATCTTGACTGTGAATAGTCCGAGATGATGATACCTAACTTTTCATGGTTTAACGCGCCGTTGTACTTCCACATTACCAAATCACCGACTTTCATTTATCAACTCCAGACATGCGTGGTCGTCTGGTAACGGACCTGTGGGTTCACCCATAAACCACATGATATGCAATACACGATTTCCACCAATGAGCGAGCCTTCTTTCGCAGACAATACAATGCCCAGGTCGCCGTTAGTTCGCCATCTCACCAAATCACCGACTTTCATTTGAGATACCCTTCAATCAACTCAAGGTCATAGTCAATAACATTGTTGCCAATAGTGCCATCATTCCACAACACCTTGTAACACTTGTTAAGACCAGCCATCGGGTCAAAGACGCGCTGAACAACGATGCCCTTCCTGATCTTGTCACTGGGATATAGTTGAACTAACTGAACAAGGCTTCCAATTTCAATGTTCTTTGACATAGTGTCTCCTTAATTGGTTGTGATGGTTAGACGTGAGACTTAAAAATATATTCAAAATTTATTTTGATTTTATTGGTTTCTTTAAATCTTTCTCGGCACAGTACAAGGGTGTAGTCCAGCCGATAGGTAGTATCTGGTATGTCTTACCACCTTTTGTGGCTCTAAATGGAGCAATGGGTTTAACCTTAATAACCATAGCCAAAACCTTATCGTGCCTTGCAGCTTTGCGGTGCAGCTGATAAACATTCCTGTGCATATCACGACTAATCTTAGGCCCCATGTCAAGACGGTTGGTTGCTCTTATCTGCACCATCTCTCCTACCTCAAACCTAGCAGGCTGCTGGTGCTCCTCAATGACCTTGTGTGCAAACTTATTACCACACATGCGAAAGAACTCACGCTTGTTAAGTTTGTGACCCTCAACGTCAGATAAGACTCGCGTTCTCAGAGACTCAAAGTATGACTCTGAGTTGTTCTCATAATACTGAGCACAGATAACTGCCAACTCACGAAGGTCGTCACTGTAGTCCCACTGTAATGCTTCTTCGGTAGCTTCCTTAGAGCACTGCTTCTCAATGCTCTCAAGGTATTTAAGCTGACCTGCGCTAGGTGTCTTACCTGCACTGACTTGGCGTGAGAAACTTTGAAGGAAGTCGTTAAAACGAATAGCAGGTGCGTCAGGAATTACTCCAGCGTCAAGTGCTGGCTTGATTAGTGCGATAGTTTCTTTAATTCTGTCTAGCATGCTTTCTCCTTAATTTGTACGATTAGACGCAAAATCAAAAATTCTATTCAAAACTTTGTTCATATTTTGTTTTAAATTTAAATATATTCAGTCACACCAGTGCCTACCGTAAAGCTCATCCAGCCTCTTCTTTCTCTCTTCTTCTGGTGATGGTTTGTTGCGGGATACAACAAACCTAACTAACGCTGACAACAAGTAAGCGTATGAACCTACCAACAATATTATTCCTATATCCATACTATGCCGTCACAAACTTGAAAAATCTACGACAAACAGTTCTGAAATAAGCGGTGCCGCCCTCCATCACAGAATGAAGATCGTATAGGATCTTATGGTCGTCTTGTTTGACGGCCTCTGCCGCAACTTTATTCAATGTTTCAACCATACTGTAGGCTGTATCCCTAACCTCTTCTGGCAATGTAAACAACATCTTGTCAAGTCTGTCGTTCTTAATACAATTCATGATGTACTTGTAGCTAAGATTCTTCTGAACCATCAAACCGATGTAATCAATGTATTTGAACTTGATAAGCTCACCATTAAAATCAGCAACCCAACCTTCGTGATTCTTAACTTCGCGTCTGAGAACTTCGCTGGTGATCTCGTCCACAGTTAGCTCACGAAAGTTGGGGGCCTGAAGGAGTTGCGGGCATGCTTCACAGATATGATTCAACTCTGAAAGATCCAGCTTCTTTCCATCGGAGTCAAACGCAGTCAAGAGATAGAGCCTTTCGGCGTTGTCATAATCAACGTGAACCTTTGTCTCGGGATGCACTAATTCTACAACCAAGCTCATTAGTTGCTTTCCCGCAGCTCTCTCTATATCTTGAAAGTCCGATAGAGCCAACATATTGTTCGCAATATCCGCAGTAACAGTATCAAACTTACCTCTGGTGGAGGAGCACAGTTCTCCCTGATGTACAAAGTATTGAACCATGTGACCATCAGCTTTTTCTCTACACACGAACTTACCATCACCGTGACGTTTTTTTAGATCGTAAGTTGTTGTCTCAGGTAACTCGTTATAGTTAAAGAACTTTGTAAAGCTACGACTGACGAGAACTGGCTCCTCCACACTAAAATCATAGATGATGCCTCTCATTTGGCGCAGGGGGACTGTCCAGCCACCATCTATGTGATGCAGTGCATTGTGTGCCTGCCCTGTATAATTGAGCAGGATAAGTTGTCGCTCATCATCAATATCAAAGTTAATAAGACTACCAGGATTATCAAACGTGGTGTGTTCAAGCATCAACAGTTCACTGAACATACGAGCGTTTTCTCTCTTAAACGCTGCCCACTCCTCCCTTTTATCCTCCATAGTCCTAATCTTTGATGTGATCAGCTTAACAATCTTTGGCACATTAGGATGCACTGACATATAAAATCTCCTATCTTTTTATTGTGACCATTAGACGAATTGTAAAATAAATTATTCAAAAAATAAAAAGAAATTGCGACTTTTGAAGAGAGTCGCACAACTCTTAGTCGTTAACTAAATGTAACAACCTCTTCTGATGACGACACTTCTCCAATAACAGTGGTGTTATTAAAGACACGGTAACCCTTTGCATCAACATCATAAACAGTCTCAACATCGCCAGCAATACGAGCTGACTTGCCACCTCTGAAATCTGAAGGGATGTCACCAAAGCGAACAAACCGCATTGTACGGCGGCTGCCATCTGCTTTAGTGAATGTTCCTGTGTTTACTGTAGTTTTAAAATTCATAGCACTCTCCTATTTTAAATTTCAATGTCCCAGGCACGCAGACCTGGTAAGTTTTTATAATCTGGAATATAAGTCCATAGCTGATCACTCATGGACGCCTGTATCTTAGCAAAAAAGCCTCTCCCTTCACCGAAGTAATTCGGATTACCATGTTTGTTGTGACCAATAACGGTCCACTGTGCATTCTCATAATCTAAGGCACTGGTCGGAAACATAATCAACTTATAGTGATTATCATCACAACCCTTTTCCTTTGACAACAAGACGTAAGAGTCTTCTTTCTTGTCGGAGAGAAAGCCAACCTTCTCTTGCAGTGTCTTGTGCTTCGTAAGCCGAGAACCACTGATGCACAGTTTACCATCCTTGATCTGACCAGTCTTACACGAGATTCTTTCACCAACATTATCCCACTTAGACTTAACAACAGTCATGTCTTTGCCTGAACCATGATTGGAGTCTGCTTTCCAGTCGGTGTCAATACCAACATCCGCTAATGAACTATGTAACAACTCTTCCCAATACTCAGCTTTTGGTGCCATTGAGTAAAGCTCATGATGTGCTGCAAGTTTTCTACGGATAGTGTTTACAAGACCACCGAAGTCAACATCTCCATTTTCACAAAGCATTTTAATGTCAGACATTTTAATTCCTGTTGTCATATTAACGTGATACTATATTAACAATAATCAAATAACACGTCAATACTTTTTTTTAATTACTTTCGTTTTCTTTTGTTGCCTCTGGACTAGGCTTTGCATCAACAGTAGAACTTGTTGTGCCCTTCTTTGCGCTGACCTTCTCCACAACCTTCTTTGTTGTAGTCTTTTGACTTGTAGGCTTCGTTGTCGCCTCGGTGGTTGTTGGTGGCGTACTGCTTTCAGATGGTGTATGCTCATCAGCAAGACAAACCGTTGAGAAACCAATAGCCACCAATAAAATAATCAACTTATTCATAATACAAACTCCATTAAATTAAAATTAAAATCAAACAAAAACACTGAAGCTCCCAACTTCTCCAGTATGATACACCCTACGCTTACGCAACCACGAACCAGCTTCACCTGTGTCTCTCTGGTGTGTATCACCCACAAACTATACTAGCAATGTTCCTCCTAACAAGAAGATAGCACCCTGGGTAGGATTTGAACCTACGACCGACGGATTAGAAGTCCGTTGCTCTGTCCAGCTGAGCTACCAGGGCATAAATTATTTTTGTCTTTTATTTTTAACGGGAAACCTTCCCTGGTTTCCCATACCGTCGTAGTCAATAAAGTCAGGCGCATCAGTAATTTTTCTTGTTTCCTGCTGCACCTCTTCTTCATCAATCTTCCTACCAAAAAAAGATTTAATGATATTAATAATTTTCACTAAACATCTCTCTTTCGCCACCAATCTACAGCGATTGAGCCCGCAAAAATTGCAAATGCTAAGACAACAATCTCACCGATAATTTCAAACATCATAACAACCTTTCACCGAATTAGACGTTTAACTATAAATTATATTCAAACTTTCTTTAAAAATTTTGCACGAACAGATACTTTTTTTAAGTTTCCAACCATTACAAGATCACAAGTGTAACAATCAGGATTGTCTGATACCTCAACGTCTTTACAATAATCGGTTGTTTCGCAGATAACTCCCAACTTATCATAGTAGTGAGATCTTTTGTCAGTAATCAACACAAGATCACCATGACACAATCTTTCAACCATCGTCATAATCACCAAACCAATCAAAAGGATTTTCATATTCGTCTGTATCTCTCATGTCCTTTTTGTTGCATTCTTCTCTTTTCTTTTTTGCCTCTTCAAGTTTCCTTTTTAGAAGCTCCCTTTTATCGTGGCGCTCAAGAAGGCCATCAACACTTGCTGGAAGATAACTTGAATCCGCACCTTCAAATACGCGAACTTTATTACCATCCAGCAGTGTGATAACAGGGTCGGAGTTTACTACATCTTCCATATATATAAACTCTCTGGCAGTAAGACGAACTTGGACCTTTCTGTATCGTCCGCTAAAATCTTTTTCATGCTTGTGTGAATTAAATGACCCGCCTGAAGAACACTTTGCAATAACGCGTTCTCCATTGGAATCCAAGTATGAAATATGCTTAATTAAAGGTTTCATCCTAGCTGCCATCATTTTTACTTACTAACTTCAACAAGCTCAATGTCAAAATTTAAATCTCTGCCCGACAACGGATGATTGAAGTCAATCTGCACGCTGTCACCCTCAATATTGATAATAGCACCGCGAACGGGTTGTCCGTTTGCCTCGCCCTCTACAATCACACCTTCCTTAAATTCAAAGTTCTCAGGAAAAGATGCACGAGGTACTTGTCGCACCGCTTCATCATACCAAGGACCATATGCCTCATCAGAAGGAATGTTAACAGTCTTTGTTTCACCAACCTTCATGCCATCAACTGCGGTATCAAATCCCTTAATCATCTGACCAGCACCAACTTTGAAATCAATAGGTTGTGACCTCTCATAGGAACTATCAAACACAGTCCCGTCCTCCAGTGTTCCCTTGTAGTGAACCTTAACATTTCTACCATTCTTTGCTACTTTTAATTTACCCATTTTATTCTCCTCTTGAATAATTTACTGTGCCTTTTCTTGTGGCACGAACATCTGCTTCTGAAAAATATACCACGCTCTGCTCTTCTACCAAAGAACTAAGTGCATGGTCAAACAAACTTTCGCTAAAACCTAACTGCAAGTCATTACAGTCAGCAGTGCATCCAACAATCAAACTCCTCTTCGTTGTTGGCTTGCTGTTGTTGGATGGCAAACTCTCCATGATTAGTCTTTTTAGTTTTGGAATATCAATAGTTCTTCTCATCTTGTTCCTCAATAAAGTCAATGCTCTCACAATGATACCATCCGTTGTCTTTGTTGTCAATAAAAATTAAGTACACCATAAATTTTGCGTATGCCTCAATAAAACATGGTTTATTAAACCTCCTTGACCAGCACAACTTATTAAGTTGAAGTTCACTAGCCTTCATCTTATTTATCTGATTCCAGGGTGATTGAGAATGTTTTATCAACATACTCCCCTGCAAAAACTATTGATTCATTCTTTTGAAAAAAGGTGAATAGCTCATCAATCATCTTAATCTTATCAGCTTTGTGTTCTTCGCAAAGCTGAAGAAACCTCTGACCCATCACGCCCGTGTCGGCAAAATTGTCAAGATACTTTGACACAGCAACCTGAATCGCTTCAAATTTCGTTTTCGCTTGATAAGTATCAACAAAACCATGACCTAAATTAGTGTCACTTTTTACTTTTGATCTAACAAAATACATCAAGTTCTTTTTACTTTCACGCCCTTCTTTTTAAGATATGTTCCAAGCTCAGTGTCGGGATCGTGATCAATCTCCTCAAGACCTTCTTCTGGCTCTGGCTCAATAATATCCCAAAACACATTATCCATATTACTCTCGCCGTAAATAGAAGTCAAGTGCTTTCTTAAGGTTGCCTCTGTTTTGAAAGGAAAGGTGCTTGTTCTGGACTTAATACCATCTTCACCTAATACGTAAACTGTTGCTTCAATTTTCACTAAAAACCCCGTCTTTTAAAAGTAATAAATAGATTGCTCTCGGTAAAGCCACGACTGTCCCAACAGCAAGTGAACCAATGATTGCAGCGTCTATCACCACATCGGGTACAACTGTTGCTAGGAAGCGCATGTTATTCTTAACTCCTGGATTCTATCTGCAAGTCTCTGGTTTTCTGGAGAGACAATATTATCATTAACCAATTCAATTTGCTCATCTGTTAGTTCCGCCCACTCCTCAATTTGTTTAAAATATACCAGATGTTTACCAGTATCTTTGTTTGTCTTTACATATAATCCTATCATATCTTTTATGTCATTGTCAAACAAATTATAGTCAACAATACATTTAACCTCCTCACCCTTTGTCACGAGCCCTCCTTACGAATGAGACAGTTTTGTCTAAGTAAATCAGTGAGACTTTGAGTAAGTGATAGCCTATCATTTTGATCATCGTATCCTATCTCCTCTAGTTTATTTCTGATAAGAACAAAAACTTTTTCATAGTTATTTTCTGCCAGATCAACTGTCTTGGTGTCCAGGTCATCATATTCATACCACGTTGATGAAGACTCGCAACTACCATGAACATCGTAAAATGTCGTTTTAACGCATCGCCCATTTCTGGCTTTTTCAATCTTCATTTTTAAGATCCTCACAAATTGATGCAGCTTCAATCACTGCATCTGCCATTTCCATTGCGGAGTCGGTATCAAATGCAAAAGAGTGGTCGCCAATCATGAGTGTTAAACCCTCTTGTGTCGTTGTTATTTCAATTAAATTTGTGTCGCCGCTAGGTGTAAAACAATATAGACTTATTGTTCCTCTATGAAGTACCACTTTGCATCCTTTTCAGACATCAACTTCCATGAATTAAGAGTTACCATGTTACCTTCTTGCAGTCCATTTTCCATAAGAACATTGTAATCGTCCCTGCCAACAAATCCGACAATCTTACCATAAATTTTTAGTGGTTTGCCCATCGGAAAATCTCTAACAAAAACAATTTCACCACGACTAAATTGCCTTTCATTCATATAATAAATAGTAAATGATCTATATTTTACTATTATACGAAATTACACGAAAAAGTCAACTATCTTTTGCAATGTAAAACAAAAAACCTATCAATCCAAGGAGCAACAACCAACTAATAATATATTCAGCACTGTGAATATATCCAATGTGCTGTGCTTCCCAAATAGCCATGTAATCCATTTACCACCAACTTTCTTTCCAAATGCAATGTTTTGTATCTTCCCAAGGAGCGAATTTCCTGCACTCGTCAAGAGTGTAGATTTTAACAAGTTCGCCGCCAAAGGTTGAAACGCCAGGTGTTAAACCTTTTTCCCACTGAAAGTGCCACCATTCCGCTCCAGCATAGTGACCGCCAGCCATAAAATATCTTCGGGCCCTAATCGGTTTGAAACCATGTTTCTCTGCTATTTCTGTTATGGAAAACATCCTATCCTCAACAATCTTTCTTGTGTGATGATAGGTGTAGCCCTCTACCTTTCTAGTGGGTACTTCTTCATTGTCTGTCTTGCACCAGATATTCCATCTTCTGTCTCCAACATCCTCAATGACATATCTATCTTTATCAGGGTTGTTCATTCCAGAACTTACAGCCATGTCAAAAGCTAGCCCAGTATAGTGTAGCGATTTTATGCTGCGTGATTTGGAGCGCTTACTGTCGCTAAGGGGCCTCCTTGCTCCAGCACTAGTAACGACACCACCCAGAGCCAAAACGTCTGCCCTAAACGCGTTAAAAGCCTCGGCAACATCTTCTCTGAGATAAAAGCGATTGTAACCATCTTTAACTTTGTCTGCATCTACTTTTACCCACTTCATCCTATCATTAGGTTCTTCTGGGTCTGGATGGTCGCCTATTTTAAATTTTAAATCTGACTCTCCTGCCTCATCTAGTGCTT
>Ga0315330_10000578_pt1 | contig 23038 bp, 21 predicted proteins | sample M140m34915metaG_FD_203453 | JGI IMG/M metagenome (GOLD analysis project Ga0315330, IMG submission 203453) | Ammonia-oxidizing marine archaeal communities from Monterey Bay, California, United States - M1 40m 34915 | ecosystem: Environmental > Aquatic > Marine > Intertidal zone | place: USA...
CACCTCACTGACTGCTCGCCACCCTCTCCGCTGGGCTATCCGGCCAGACCAGTCCGGCCGGATCAAATCCCAGCTCGGTAATGGTCGCCAAAAATTGTTCACGCAACGTATTGCTGATCTGAGGTGTTCGTGCGAGCAACCACAGATAATCACGGTTAAAGCCTGAAACAAAGGCGTAGTCGTAGTCCTCACCCAGCTCGAACACAATATAGCTACCGTAAAAAGGCCCAAAGAAAGACACTTTCAAGTGAGCAACATCCGGAGACTGAACAAAGCGCGCAACCCCCTCTGCCTCGCGCCACTCGCTCTTCTCACTATCAAACCCTCGATTCAGGACCGCAATACTGCCATCGGGATTAGTGCGATACGTCGCAGTGACCTGACTGAGACCCCGCTCGAAACGATGGTCCAGCCGCGCGATCTCATGCCAAGTACCCAGATAACGGTTCTGATCAAACGCTGTGACGGGCTCAATACCATCGGGCACCCCGGTACAGGCCGCCAAAAACAGGCACATCAGACTGATCACTACATGACGACCGCGTTGTAGATAGCTCACTGTCACTCTCCTTTTGCTACAGACTCCGAGCTGTGATCGAAGACCTCACTGATCACGGCTACGGTGAAAAACAGTCTACGCTATTTCATGACAGCGCTTTTCAAGCAGGTACATACACAGATAGAATACTGTTTATTTATACAGTATTTTTATCGTGTATGCAGAACTTCATTGCCTGAGTCACTACAGCTTTCTGCGTGGCGCCTCTGCACCGGATGAACTCGTCAGTCGGGCCGTTAACTGCGGCTATCATGCTTTAGCCATTACCGATGAGTGTTCTCTTGCAGGCGTTGTAAAGGCCCATGTCGCCGCGAAAGAACAGGGGCTAAAGCTGATTATTGGTAGCGAGTTCACCCTGACCGAAGGGATTCGATTGGTAGCACTGGTACCCAACCGTGAAGCCTACGGAGAACTCTCGGGGCTCATCAGTCGTGCCCGCCGACGTAGTGGCAAGGGGGAATACATCGTTCACCTGCGCGACGTGATTTTTCATCTCAAGCGCTGCCTGCTCATTCTGTTACCCGATGACACCGACAACCAGAAAGTTCACCTCCAGCAACTCGCAAGATTATGTAAAGACCGTGTCTGGGTCGGTGTCAGCCGCCTACTCGGTAATGATGAATGGCGGCGCTTCAAACACCGCTACTATCTGGCGCAGACCCTTGAGATTCCCATGGTAGCGTGTGGCGAAGTCCAGATGCACAGCGCCAAACGCAAGGCCTTACATGATGTCCTTACCGCCATCAAAATCCAGACTCCGGTGCAGCAACTGGGGCACCGGCGGTTGATCAACAGTCAGCAACACCTGCGCACACTCAAGTCATTGATCTCGCTCTATCCCGAAACACTCATCAACGAGACACGGCATATCGCCGATCGCTGCCAGTTTAGTCTCGACGAACTACGTTACGAGTACCCCGAGGAGGTCGTTCCGTCAAATCACACCGCCAACAGCTATCTCCGACAGGAGGTGGCGACCGGTGCAAAACGGCGATGGCCGGAGGGTGTGCCGGAAACGATCCAAACGCGGATTCATCAGGAACTCGATCTAATCACCGAACTCTCCTATGAATATTACTTCCTCACCGTTTATGACATCGTCCGATTCGCCAAGTCACGACATATTCTCTGCCAGGGCAGAGGCTCTGCCGCCAATTCTGTTGTCTGCTATTGCCTGCATATCACCGAAGTCTCGCCCGAGCAGATTTCGCTCCTATTCGAACGATTCATCTCCCGGGAGCGGGATGAGCCCCCGGACATTGACGTGGACTTTGAGCATGAGCGACGTGAAGAAGTCATCCAATACATCTACGAGAAATACACCCGTCGCCGCGCCGCGCTTGCAGCCACCGTGATTACCTACCGTTCGCGCAGCGCCGTACGCGACGTCGGCAAGGCCATGGGATTTGATGCCAGCTTTATCGACGAGCTGGCGAACTCCCTGTCCTGGTGGAATCGGGAGCGAGAACTGGCTAACCGCTTCCAGCAACAAGGTCTGACACGCTCGGGGCAACTCGCGGAGCACTTTATGACGAGGGTCCAGGAGATACTGGGGTTCCCGCGCCATCTCTCACAACATGTCGGTGGATTTGTGATCAGTCGCGGACCAATTTCAAATCTGGTCCCGGTCGAGAATGCGAGCATGCCAGACCGCACGGTTATTCAGTGGGATAAAGAAGATATCGAGGCGCTGGGGCTACTCAAGGTCGACATCCTCGCGCTTGGCATGCTCTCGGCCATTCGCAAAACACTGGAAATGGTCAACCGGGATCACCCTGCTATCCGCTATATACAGGATATCCCGCGGGAAGATGCCACCACTTATCGAATGCTGCAACGGGCCGACACACTAGGCGTCTTTCAAATAGAGTCCCGCGCACAAATGTCCATGTTGCCGCGACTGAAACCCATCTGTTTTTACGATCTGGTGATCGAAATCGCCATTGTGCGGCCTGGCCCTATTCAGGGCGATATGGTCCACCCATACCTACGCCGTAAAGCTGGACTGGAAGCCGTCAGCTACCCCAACAAAGACATCGAGTCAGTCCTGTCGCGCACGCTAGGGGTCCCTATTTTTCAAGAGCAGGTTATCCGTCTAGCCATGGTCGCCGCCGGATTCAGCGGCGGAGAAGCCGACGCACTGAGGCGCGCTATCAGTAACTGGGGAAAGAACAGCAAGCTGCTTACCTTTGAGCACAAACTCAAACAGGGCATGATCAATAAGGGATACACACCGGAGTTTGCTGAGCGGCTGTTCAATCAGATCAAAGGATTTGGTGGCTACGGATTTCCAGAGTCACACTCTGCAAGCTTTGCCTTACTGGCCTATGTATCTTCCTGGCTGAAGTGCCATCACCCGGCTGCGTTCTATGTTGGACTGCTCAATAGCCAACCAATGGGCTTTTATTCGCCTTCACAGTTGATACAGGATGCGCGACGACACCATATTCTGGTCTTGCCCGTTGATGTCAATCACAGCAGCTGGGACCATCAACTGCTGTCTGCAACAAACCACCAGCAGCCGCCCATCAGGCTGGGAATGAGATTAATCAAAGGCCTCAGTGAGACAGCAGGGAAACGTATTAATGCGGCACAGCGCGAACATGCTTTCTCTGATGTCGCAGATTTACGACAGCGAGCATCGCTCGATCGCAGTCATCTGGAAGCACTCGCCGCCGCCGATGCACTCACCAGTATCAGTGGCCATCGCTACCAATCCCACTGGCAGACTATGGCGTTAGAAGATCACCGCCCGCTACTCTCAGATGATCCCGGATTGCGTCATCATCATGATGACGGGGTCGTCTTGCCAGCACCTGGTCTGGCCGAAGAAGTGATTGCAGACTATCAGAGCACAGGTCTGACTCTGCGTGCGCACCCACTGGCGCTGCTGCGCCAACAGCGACCCTTTGATCAATGCAGGCGGCAAACGGAACTCGAGACGCTAGGCAATCACCGCTTCGTGCGAGTGGCAGGCCTAGTGACCTGTCGCCAACGACCGGGCACCGCATCGGGAGTGGTATTTCTGACGCTTGAAGATGAAACCGGAAATATCAATGTCATCGTGTGGCCCGCTATACAAGAGCGCTACCGACAAAGCTTGATGACTGCCCAGCTACTGCTGGTCAAAGGAACGGTAGAATCACGTGAAGGCGTCGTCCACGTGATAGCCGGAACACTCGAGGATTGCAGCGAACACTTGGCTGCATTGACCGTGCAATCCAGGGACTTTCATTGACCGGCGCTGATCTGCCTTGATCAGGCGATCTTTTACGGCAATGTGGGTTATGGAAACACTCGCCAGCGCGCCCTAATCGACGTCAGACCGCACCTCGGCTTCTAGCCAGCCTCCGGCGTCCTCCCGCAAACGAAATTCAATCGGCCGGCAGCAGACCTGACAATCCTCTATGTAGTCGACACCCACATCCTCAGGGTTCAGCAAGACCTCAACCGACTCACCGCAGTAGGGGCAGTAAATACTGCTTTCCTGCAACCCCGGGTTAATCATGCGTCATTAACTGGCCTCTTGAAGCGCCGCAGACTCAGCCACCACCACTGCACGCTCTAGCACCAGTGAATCGTCCTCTATCGGATCATCGCGGAACATCTTGCGGTCTTTTCGATAGTTCTGCGGATTCATCCAAGGCATCTGATCACCCTGCTTCGGGAAGCGATGCATCACACGCTGCATGTAACCAGCGGAAAAATCGTCGATCCAAAAACGCTGGCTCATTGACCCGGAAAGCTCCTCGGCGATGCGAGGCGTTGCCGTTGTCTTACCGGTCACACGCATTTGATTGAGTAGTCTGCAGACCCAGGTAGCAATCAAATCCGCGCGCAACGTCCAGGACGCATTGATATAGCCGAATGTGTGCACCATGTTGGGAACGTTCGAGCACATCATGCCCTTGTAGGTCCACTCATTGGCAAGATCGATGGTCTCACCATCGAGGGTAAACTCGGCCCCCCCCAGAACGACCAACTCGAGCCCGGTTGCGCAAACAACAATGTCAGCGTCGAGATGCTCACCCGACACCAACTGCACACCTTGCTCGGTAATCTTTTCGATATGGTCAGTCACCACTGACGCCTTACCCGACTGAATCGCGCGAAACAAATCGTCGTCGGGCACCAAACACAGGCGCTGATCCCAGGGGTTGTAACGTGGGCTGAAATGCTTCTCTACATCCACCATTTCACCGATTTCGTCGCGGACCTTTTTCAGCAGAGAACGCTTCAAAATGCCCGGAGCCACCCGACTGAGCTTATACATCCACTGCTGCCAAATCGTATTTCGCCATCGAACAAGCCGATATGCGAGCTTCGGTGGCAGACGGCGGCGGAGCCAATTGGCAAGGCCATCAACAGACGGTCTTGAGACCACGTAGGTAGGTGACCGCTGCAGCATGGTCACATGTGCCGCCTGTCTAGACATATTAGGGACCAGCGTCATCGCCGTCGCCCCCGAACCGATCACCACCACTTTCTTTTCAGCATAATTCAGGTTATCAGGCCAGAACTGGGGGTGAATCCACTCCCCTTTAAACGACCCCTTACCCTCAAAATCAGGCTCGTAACCCTGGTCATAGCTGTAATAGCCCGCGCACATCATCAGAAAACCACAGCGGTACCGCCGAACACCTTCTGGCGTTTCAACCGTTAGCTGCCATTGGCTGCGCTCACTGCACCAGTCTGCAGCAAGGAGCTTTTGGCTAAAGCGGATACGCTCGCGAAGGCGGTGCTCGTCGGCTGTTTCGTTGACATAGCTGAGAATAGAGGGGCCGTCGGCAATGCTTTTTTCCGCTTCCCACGGCTTAAAGTCGTACCCCAACGTGTGCATGTCGCTGTCAGAACGGATCCCGGGATAGCGGAACAAGTCCCAGGTCCCGCCGATCGCCTCGCGACGCTCAAGTAAGATGAAGTCACGGTCCGGACAGTCACGCTGAAGGCGAACCGCGGTGCCTATGCCCGATAGACCAGCGCCAATAATGATGACATCGAATGCTTCCGCATCTGCCTGCTGCATGGCAGGAATGTCGACAGTTGAGTTCATCGGGCTCTCCATTAACCCCTGAAAAAGCGGTTTAAGTCCTACCTACCCGACGCACTGCTAGCGCATCCTAGGCGTGCCTCTTCAGGCCATTCAGACCCAAACAGACGTCTGTTCAAGGGCGAGCTTTGTGTTGGGCTACTGTACACGGTTTTATCATGACCGGCGTCAGCCACGAAGGCATTAAGGGAGCATCAGATCTGGCACTACTGGTGCTCACGCCCTTTGTTAGCCGCAATACGCAATCGCAGTGCATTCAGCTTAATAAAGCCCTCAGCATCCGCTTGGTCATATGCACCGCCATCGGCTTCAAATGTCGCAATATTTTCGTCAAATAGTGAATCAGACGACTGTCGGCCGGTAACCGTAACATTGCCCTTGTAAAGTGACACTCTGACCTCACCGTTGACCACCGACTGCGTTTGATCAATGGCCGCCTGCAACATATCGCGTTCGGGGGACCACCAATAGCCGTTATAGATCAGCTTGGCATAACGGGGCATCAACTCATCCTTCAGATGGGCTACCTCGCGATCCAGCGTGATCGACTCGATCGCCCGATGTGCACGCAGCAAAATACTGCCGCCCGGAGTCTCGTAACAGCCACGAGACTTCATTCCGACGTAGCGATTTTCAACAATATCCGCGCGGCCAATGCCGTTGGCACCCCCCCGCTCATTCAATTTAGCCAGCACCTGCGCCGGCGTCAGGGGTTGTCCATCGATAGCCACTACATCCCCTTGCTGGAATGTGAGCGTCAATTCCTCGGCTTGGTCGGGAGCGTTTTCCGGGCTCACGGTCCAGCGCCACATATCCTCCTCCGGCGGCACCCAGGGATCCTCCAGCACGTCGCCTTCATAGGAAATATGCAAGAGGTTGGCATCCATGGAATACGGTGACTTTTTCTGCGCATTGGCAAAATCTACGGGGATGCTGTGCTGCTCGCAGTAGGCCATTAATGCCTCCCGCGAATTGAGATCCCACTCACGCCAGGGAGCAATCACGTTAATTCCGGGTTTAAGTGCGTATGCCCCCAGCTCGAAGCGCACCTGGTCATTGCCTTTACCGGTCGCGCCGTGGGCGATCGCGTCTGCCCCGGTTTCATTGGCAATTTCAACCAGGCGTTGGGCAATGAGGGGCCTTGCGATCGAGGTGCCCAAAAGATACTCACCCTCATAGACCGTATTGGCTCGAAACATCGGAAACACGAAGTCGCGCACAAACGGTTCTCGAAGATCCTCGATGTAGATCTCCTTCACACCAAGCGCCTGGGCCTTGGCATGCGCAGGCTCGACCTCCTCACCCTGGCCAATGTCCGCCGTGAAGGTGACTACTTCGCACTGATAGGTTTCCTGCAACCAACGCACGATAACGGAGGTATCTAAACCTCCCGAATACGCCAGAACGACTTTATTGATCGCCGCCATAACTCTGCCTACGAAAAACGGGGGGCGTAGTGTACGTCTGCGGTTGGCTCTGCGCCATAGAGGAAGCTGGCATCCACCGACCTCTGCTACACTGCACCCAGTTTATAGACGCCCGCAAATATGACTTCGCTAAACCTGACATTACCCGATGATTGGCATATTCATCTGCGGGACGAAGCGGCACTGAGCACAACGGTGCCCGATGTTGCGCGCTGGGCGGGCCGGGCGATTGTTATGCCGAACCTGACGCCACCCGTATTGAGCGTGGCCGATGCCCTGAAGTATCGAGAGAGAATTCTGGCCCATGTCCCTGAGGGCAATAGTTTTGAGCCACTGATGACTCTGTATCTCACTGACCATACAACACAGACCATGGTGTCAGACGCCGCGGCCAGCCCTTTTGTGCACGGCATCAAGCTCTATCCCGCCGGCGCCACCACCAATTCTGACGCCGGTGTAACCGCCCTAGAGGCTCTCTACCCGGTCATCGAAGCCATGCAGACTCACGACGTCCCGCTGCTCATTCATGGCGAAGTCACTGACCCCAACTGTGACATTTTTGACCGCGAAAAAGCTTTCATTGATTCGGCACTGATCCCCCTTTTGGCCCAATTCCCCGCTTTGCGGGTCGTGTTTGAACACATCACTACCAGAGATGCGGTCCAGTTCGTCGAGGCTGCTGGCGAGAACGTCGCCGCTACGGTCACCGCACACCACCTGCTTTACAACCGCAACGACATGCTGGTGGGCGGCGTCAAACCCCACTTGTTCTGCCTGCCCGTGCTAAAACGAGACCAGCATCAGCTGGCGCTGCGCAAGGCAGTGACCTCTGGTAGCACCCGATTCTTTCTCGGTACCGACTCAGCTCCCCATACCCGGGATGAAAAGGAATCGAGCTGCGGCTGCGCGGGTTGCTACACCGCCCACGCGGCACTCGCGCTTTATGCCGAGGTATTTGACGAAGAGGGGGCTCTAGATCGTCTGGAGGCCTTCGCCAGCTTTCATGGTCCAGATTTCTACCGCCTGCCGCGCAATACGTCTTCGGTGACGCTCAGCAAGATCCCGCAGGCAGTCCCGGCTAAATTTCAGCTGGGCACCGACGCATTGATTCCGATTCGTGCTGGAGAAAGCGTGGGCTGGACGGTGACACCGACATCCTGATGACGACCCCGAATCCACCATCGATTAGAGATCGTTTCCGCGGGTTTCTCCCGGTCGTAGTCGACATAGAGACCGGCGGTTTTAACTGTCAAACCGACGCTATCTTGGAGATCGCCGTCACGATGCTGTCAATGACGGATCAGGGCGAGCTGGTGATCGACGAGACTCATAGTCGCAATGTCGAGCCTTTTGAGGGGGCCAACCTCGATCCATCGGCCCTCGAGTTCACGGGCATTGATCCCGAAAACCCCCTTCGCGGCGCCGTTCCCGAAGACATCGCGTTGGGAGAGCTTTTTGGCATTGTCCGACAGGCAGTGAAAGCTCACCAATGCAACCGAGCCATTCTTGTGGGCCATAACGCCCATTTTGATGCAGGATTTCTGAACGTGGCCACGGAGCGGCTGGGGCTTAAGCGCAATCCGTTTCATCCGTTTTCGCATTTCGATACCGCCACGCTGGCCGGCCTGGCCGTCGGACACACTGTGCTAGCGCGCGCCTGTGCTCTGGCAGAGATCCCTTTCGATAACAACGAGGCTCACTCAGCGCATTACGACGCGACAAAAACCGCAGAATTATTCTGCCTTATCGTGAATCGGTGGCAGTCGCTGGGAGGCTGGACGCCTCCGGCGCCGACTGAGGCCCCCGAATAACCCGCCCCGGATATTTCCCAGTGCTCACTCCACTGCGGAACGTCACCTGGCCAGACTTGATCGTGTAGTCATAACCCGATGCGGTTTGAAGCAGGCGACGCCCTCCCGCCGGCAAATCAAAAGCGACCGTTGGAAGATTGAGTTGCAGTGACTCGAGATCAATGACGTTGAGGTCCGCCAGCAAACCGGGCGCCAAAACGCCCCGGTCTTCAAACCCATACAGTCTCGCCGTGTCATGGCACTGGCGCTTGATCGCTTGCGCTAATGTCATGCGGTTTCCGTCTCGATCCCGAACCCAGTGCTGCAACATAAAGGTGGTGGCCGCTGCATCGCAGATTGTCCCGCAATGGGCACCGCCGTCTGAGAGAGAATTGATACAGTCGTCAGAGTCGAGTGCCTCTTCGAGAAAGTCCAGATTACCGTTGGCGTAGTTGAGAAGCGGGAAATAAATGAGCCCCGAGCCGCCCTCACGCATCATAAAATCATAAACATATTCTTCCGGCGTCACCCCCGCCACCTGCGCTCTCTGCTCGATCGTCTGATCGGCCGTGGGTTCGTAATTAAACCCGGGGAGCATTTCGTACTGCATAGAGAAAGCGCTCTCCATCAGATCCGCAATCAGCTGTAAGTCGCTACCGGTCGGCTCGCCCCGCTCCGCCAGCAGCTTGGCGCGGAATTCGGCGTCCTGCAGCTGCTGCCACTGCTCCTGCCAGGGCTTGTCGGCAATCGCCTTCCAGCTCGGGCGCTGAGAAAAAGGATGGAACGTGGCACGCCAGCCGAGAATCAGGCCCGTACCTCGCATAGAGATCTGCGCAACAATATTGCCGCCTTTGGCGTTCTGATCGCGCATTTCGCCGAGCTGATCCTTGAATGGCAAGCTCTTTATCGGAGATTCGAGCGCGGTAAACGTAACCGGGGCACCCGTCTCCCGGCTAAGATCGCCCATCCACTCGAACTCGTTCCATTCGGGCAGAAGATCACTTGCCATCTCGAACACACCGTGCCCTGCCCGCTTTAACGCGCGGCCAATACCCAGCAGCTCCTCTTTCGTCGCGGTCGTTCCCGGCACCAGTTCACCATCAATCGACTTGTGGAGGATAGTGCGCGAGGTGGAGAAACCAACAGCCCCTGCCGCCAGCCCTTCCTCAACGATTGCCGACATGCGCGCAATCTCAGTCTCTGTCGGCTCTTGATTGGCTGCGCCCCGATCGCCCATTACGTAAGCGCGCACGGCACCGTGCGGGACTTGAGCGGCCACATCAACCGTGCGATCCAATCCTTCAAGTGCATCGAGATACTCAGGAAAGGACTCCCAGTTCCAGGTCATTCCCTCGGTGAGAGCACTGCCCGGAATATCCTCAACGCCCTCCATTAGCCCGACCAACCATTCCCGCCGATCCGGGGCGGCCGGTGCGAACCCGACACCACAATTACCCATTACGACAGTCGTTACACCATGCCACGATGACGGCGCCATCTCCTGATCCCAGGTGGCCTGGCCGTCATAATGCGTGTGGATGTCGACGAATCCAGGTATGACCACGCGACCCCGGGCATCAATTTCTTCTGTGGCGGCCTCCGACAAATTGCCCATGGCAATGATGCGATCACCGACAATACCGAGGTCCATGACCTGCCCTGAAGTACCGGTGCCATCAACGACCAAGCCGCCAGAAATTTTCAAATCAAACATCGCTATTTTCTCCTGCCATCTCCGGGTCACTCAGCGAAGCGTAAGCTGCAAAGCCTCGAAGCCGGTTACTCTCCCGCTTCCCCGCTGAGATCGACCAATATCTTATCCATTTCTTCCAACAACTGCTCGACCGAGGTCAGACCCTGCAGCTGGTATTTGATTGCTTCGTCGATGGGAAGCAGCTGTGCAAGCTGGGCACTCACACACCATGCGTCCGCCATATCGCTGTTCAGTTGCAACCGCTGGATCTCGGGATGTCTGAGCAGACCCTCAAGGACCTCGGCCAGCCCTACATAAGCATCAGGCAAAGCAGCGGGTGCAGACGTTTCATGCAAAATCACTTCGGCCTTCACTAATCCATCCGGTTCACGCCACACCGATTGCACATCAAACCGCTGCTGACCCTCAATCAAGATGCCCAACAGTCCATTGGGGAGCTGATCCCAGTCGACAATCCGAGCATAGGTGCCGTACTCCCCAACATTTGGCGCATCGAGTGTCCCCCCCGATACTTCCGAACCCTGCTGTAACCACACCACCCCAAAGCCTTCGCTCTCACGCATACAGCGTGCAACAAGATCGAGATATCGCTGCTCGAAAATCTGCAACGACAGTCGACCTGCTGGTAGCAGCACGGATGACAACGGGAAAAGCGCGATCTCTGACATCAGACTACAAAGCCGTATCGCGCTCTAGCGCGCCTAACAGCGCTAGCGCCTCATCGCGACTGTCGCCGCAGGTAGACAGCTCTGGCTGAAATTGCTCGCAGACCGCGGGGCGTCGCGGGTCATCGAACAGTCCGCAACGAGCGTCAGACAACAGGTGTGCGCAAACAATACCGGCCGGTTTGCCGTCGGGCATACCCCAAAAAGGACGGGTAATAGCCGGTGCAATACAGCAAGCGCCGCAATGCGGACGGCAGTCCATCAGCGAGCCTCTGGTCCGAATGGCCTGAAAATCATGATTAGCTGAGGGAGCAACAGGAGGGCACCCGCTACGGCAGTGATCATAGCGACCACGGTAAGCACGCCGAAGTAAAGGCTCGGGGTAAAGTTGGACAAGGTGAGCATCGCAAAACCCACCACCACGGTGAGCGTGGTGTAGTACATCGCCCGACCAATACTGCCGTGACTCCGCAGCATCGCAGCGCGGTAATCTTGATCAACGGCAATCTCTGTCCGAAAGCGATGCAGATAATGGATGCAATCATCGACGCCGATGCCCACGACAATCGCAGCAATCGTAATAGTCATGATGTCCAGAGGAATGCCGGCCAACCCCATCAACCCCAGCACCAACCCTGCAGCGAGCACATTAGGAGCGAGCGCCAACAAAGCGATGGAAAGTGATCTAAACAATATCCAGAACATCAGACCTATCGCCAGGAAAACCGCGCCAAGCGTCATAATTTGGGACTGAAATAAGCTCTGTAGCACATTGTTGTAGAGCACCAGAAGGGATGTGAACTGCAATCGATCCGGCTCTATGCCTGTTTCCTCGAGAATCTGTTCTCGTAGCTCACGCAGGTAGGCGTCGCGTCGCAGCGATTCACTAGTCTCCATGACGCGAACACTCAGGCGCACCTCTTGCTCATCGGGAAAATAAAAGGGTGTCACGAGCGCATCATTCACATCGTCGGGCAGGCTGTTCTCAATAAGAGCCAGCTCCACTCCGCCCAATTGCCCGCCATAGAGGTCGTCCATCACCTCGAAAGCCGTAGAGAGCGATAGCACCTTTCCTGATTCTTTTCGGCTCTCAATGATGCTGTGCACCTGATCTACCAGCCGACGCCCTGGTACTGAAAACCAGTAGCCTGTTTTGACGCTGTCTTCGGCACCAAAGCCGAAATCAATGTCGAACGCATCATCAAAAAATCCGTCATCGTCCCAGTCTTCCCCCCCGTCCACTGCGCCTTCCTCTGCAGCGTCCTGCGCCATTTCTGCCGGTGCCCGGAGAATGACATCGAGCGGGATCGTACCACCGAGTCTGGCGTCGAGGAGCTCCATCCCCTGATAGATCTCGGTGTGCTCCTTAAAGTAGTCGATAAATCGATTCTCGACCTCGAGCATACGGATGCCCATAGCAGAGAGCACCACCAAACCCGCTGTCACGGCAATGACGGCGCGCCCATGTTGCTGCACAACGCTCGCAAACCGCGCAGTGAAGGGCTTATCAGGGAGACTGCTTACCGGCTGCGGCCGGTCGGGAATAATCACCATCAGCGCCGGCACCAAGGTAAAGGCGGAGCAAAATCCCAGAACAATGCCGGTTGTCATCATCCAGCCAAAATCGATCACGGGTTGTAAACCCGCCACCACCAGTGAGGCGAAAGCGACGATGGTGGTCATAGCGGTATACAGACACGGCACGAGCATCAATCTTGCCGCGCCCGCAGAGAGCAACCGCCGCGGCGTCTCAGGTTCCTGTCTTTGTAATTCGCGATAGCGCACGACCAGGTGAATGGACAGTGACAAGGTCACAATCAATAGAACGGCCACGGAATTTGACGAAATCACCGTCATACGCCAATCGAACCCCGCCAACACGCCTAACAGCAGTGTGGCCGTAGCACTACACGTCACCAATGGGATGAAAACCCATTTCAAACTCCGAAAAATAAGCCACAACATCATCGCCATGACCGCGAGAATGGCAGTGCCAAATGTGACCAGATCCGAGCGAACAAAAGTCATCATGTCTGCCGCGATCATGGGCACGCCGCCAACAAAAATCTTGGCGTATGGTCGAAAGCGCTCTGCTACGCCACGAACCGCTGCCACCATTCGATCTCGCTCACTACCGATCCTCGCCAACGCCAGATCGTAGTCCTCCTCCACCTGCTCCAACCGACTCTGACCGGAGGCATTTAATTCGCCTGCGCGCGCGCGACCTCTCAAACGCTCCCGTTCGTCTAGTAACGCCTCCGCCTGCTCATCGGCTTGCAAAGCCACTTGAACCGCCGTCAGGTCACCGCTCTCACTGACCAACAGATTGCGATAAATGGGGCTGGTGGTCAGCTCTGTGAGCGCTAAGCCCCGATCCACATCCGGATCGCGGAGCGTCGCGATGCTATCAGCGCGGGCGAGATCGGTGAGAGACAGAGGCGGACTTTCCAGAAGCGGCACATCGAGTAGCGTCGTTACACCCGCCACACCGGGCAATCGAGCCAGTTCATCCGCCATCGCGGCAAGCGGCTCGAGAGAGTCTGGTGAAAGTAGCGGTACGCCAGGCTCCCAAGTCAAAATCAGAAACTCGTCTCCCGCATACTTTTCGGCTGACTCCCGAAAATAGGCCAGATCAGGATCACCCTGCAGAAGCAGTGAGTCCGAAGAAGCATCCAACCTTAATTTGGGCAGTTGGATCAGTGCCACACCGATCACCAATGCGAAACACAGCAGTATCCATAAGGGCTTGCGCAAAATCAGCGCATAGAATCGTTCTGCCATCGTCACGCTCTTACCCGCGCCTCCAGTTCTGTCATGAGTTGACTATGGAGGCCGCCAAAACCGCCGTTACTCATCACCACGATATTATCGCCGGGAGTAGCCAACGCCAGCGCTCTGTCAATCATTGTGTCGATACTTTGAAAGACCTCTTGTCCTGGTGCAGCACCGACGGCACTGCCCAGCTCCCAGCTCATCTCTACCGGCTCAAACCACAGGGTGTGGTCTGCCGCCCCAGCCGCCGCGGCGAGCTGCTCTCTATGCTCGCCCATACGCATAGTATTGGATCGGGGCTCAATCAGAGCGATCAGCTTTCCTGCCACCGTTTGCGCTCGCAGCGCTAAAAGAGTGCTCTCGATAGCGGTGGGGTGATGCGCAAAATCGTCATAGACCGCTATATCGCCGGGTTTGCCGAGCAACTCCAGTCGACGCTTGACCCCCTTGAATGCAGCCAGAGCCGAGACCGCATCTTCCAATGAGATCCCCACATGGCCGGCTGCCGCAATGGCAGCCGTTGCATTGTCCGCGTTGTGAGCGCCAATAAGAGGCCATTGTAGTAAAGCCACAGCGCCATCGGGAGCACTGATCTCCAACTTGTCTGCCTGCGCAGACAAGGCTCGCCAAGACCAGCCGTCGTCGCCTGACGCTTGCACAGTCACCGTAGGACTCCAGACGCCTCGCTCCAGCACCCGGTCGATCGCGGCACCGTCACCCCGGATGATTAAGCCCTCAGCGGGAATACAGCGCACCAAATGATGGAACTGAGTCTCGATAGCGGCCAGATCCGGAAAGATATCGGCGTGGTCATACTCCAGATTATTGATAATCGCTGTCTTAGGGTGGTAATGAACAAACTTGGAGCGCTTGTCGAAGAAAGCAGAGTCGTACTCGTCTGCTTCCACCACAAAATAGCGGCCACCGCCCAATCGCGCGGATACGCCAAAATTAAAAGGCACGCCACCAATGAGAAAACCCGGCTCAAGCCCGGCGCAGTCCAAAATCCACGCCAGCATACTGGCAGTAGTGGTTTTACCATGGGTCCCCGCCGCAGCCAGCACCCATTGATCCTGAAGAATATGTCGTCCCAACCACTCAGGCCCCGACGTGTAGTGGAGGCCCTCGTTAAGCATTGCCTCAACAACGGGCTGCCCACGAGACAGCGCATTGCCCACCACCACGCAGCCTGGCACCGGTGATAATTGCTCGGCCTCATAACCGTCGACTAAGGAAATGCCGCTCTCTAGAAGCTGGGTGCTCATTGGCGGGTAAACATTGCGGTCCGATCCGGTCACTGAAAAGCCGCGCTCCCGGGCGAGTAGCGCAAGCCCGCCCATGAAAGTGCCGCAAATACCCAGAATGTGAATGTGATCGGACAAGGAGATTCTCCACGGAGAGAGGAGGTTATCACGGGCAGTTTGCCATTGGGTCTCGCGAGGTCTACGGTACGCATTCCTTGTCAGTCCAGCCAAATTTTTGATCATGAGCCAGCGCAATCTTTTCTATGCCCAGTCCGGCGGCGTCACCCCGGTTATCAACGCCTCGGCAGCAGGCGTCATTCAAACCGCCAGAGCGCATCCCGAGCGGATCGGTAAAGTCTTGGCCGGGCAAAACGGGATTCTGGGCGCATTGCGGGAGGAACTGATTGACACGTCTCGGGAAAGCCGCCGCGCTATTGATGGACTGATCAGCACGCCAGGCGGCGCTTTCGGCTCTTGTCGGTACAAACTGAAAAGTCTCGCCGAGAATCGCCACGAGTACGAGCGGCTCATCAACGTTTTCCGGGCCCACAACATTGGCTACTTTCTCTATAACGGAGGGGGTGATTCAGCGGACACCTGCCTCAAGGTGTCCCAGATCAGCGCTCAGATGGGTTATCCCATTCAGGCCGTCCACGTGCCGAAAACGATAGACAATGACCTGCCGCTAACCGACAACTGTCCTGGATTCGGTTCCGTAGCAAAGTACGTCGCCATCTCCACTCGCGAGGCAGCACTAGATATCGAGTCGATGTGTGCGACCTCTACCAAAGTTTTTATCCTCGAAGTCATGGGTCGACATGCCGGATGGATCGCCGGCGCCAGCGCTCTCGCAGCCAGCGAGCGGGGTGATGCACCCCACATCATTTTGCTGCCCGAGATTGCTTTTGATCAGGAGCGGTTTCTCAGCAAAGTCTCACAGTGTGTCGACCGGCACGGTTACTGCGTGGTAGTCGCCTCCGAGGGCACGAGCACTGCGGATGGCCGGCTACTCTCGGATCAGGGTGAGCGCGACGCCTTTGGCCACGCCCAACTAGGTGGCTTGGCGCCACTCCTCGCAGCCATGGTCAAGGAGCAGCTTGGGTATAAGCACCATTGGGCTGTCGCAGACTACTTGCAGCGTGCCGCTCGCCACATTGCCAGTCAAACTGACGTCGATCAGGCCTTCGCGCTGGGAGAAGCGGCAGTGGCGCTGGCGGTAGACGGTGCCAATGCTGTGATGCCCACCATCGAAAGGCTGTCCAGCCAACCCTATCGCTGGCGTATCGGCACTGCACCGCTGCATCGTGTTGCTAACCGCGAAAAGAAAATGCCTCGACGCTTTATTACCAAGGACGGTTTTGGTATCACAGCAGCAGGCAAAGCCTACTTCGAGCCGCTCATTGCCGGTGAGGCGTACCCCGATTACCAAAAAGGGATGCCCCGTTACACACGATTAAGAAAGGTGTTGCTGCCCAAGCGCTGCGACCCTTGGCCTGAATAGCCCTCTCTGGCACTCCGTGAGGTTCTGCTGACGGCCGAGGCGGCCTCATATCCCGTCAACAAATCTGGCCAGCAGCGACGCGGCTTGAGGCTCGATCACCCCCAACATCGCCAATGGCTCATGGGTAATACCTAACCCGTCCGGCTCTCCCCGCCACAGGGACATTAGCGTTTCAAGTGATTCTGCGTTTTGATATTGGCGCGCGACGGGACGATAACTGATATGCCAAGCCTCCGGGGCAACTCCACCCCGGTCGAGTGCATAAGGCTTGAAAAATCCTTCCGCGTCGTCAGCGCGCATCCGCTCATCCAGCCAGCGTGTCATGTCAGAGAACACGCCACCCACCTCGTACTCAGCGGGAGACAAACTGAGCTTGTAATCCTCGCTAACCGCTGCGGCGTCCCAAATATCAAGGTCCGTGCCCCAGTGATGCCTCGACGTGCCGGGCAGCGCCGAAAATCGCAAGATGGTACTCAGCCAGGCGACATCGGTTTGTGAAGTTCGCTCCAGTATCCGCCCGTCGGCATCCGTGACGGATCGAAGACCCCGCCATTTATCATTTACTATCCGGACCTGGCGATCATAGCCTCGGAAGGCTGAGGCGATGCGAAGATCATAGCCCTCCGCGGCCGCTCTCTCTGCCAGCACCTGAAAAGCCGCTGCGGTGTTGGGTTCCACCTGCACACCTTCCGCACCTTCCACACCTTGCGCCACCGACACGAGATGGTCAGTCGAGAGCCCCAATGCGATCAGCGATTCCGGCATGGCTATAGCATTTCCCACTTTCTTACCGAGCGAGGATAGATCCCGCGGATCGTGATGTCATTGAAAAGGGTATAAACCTCCAATCCTTCAGCCAAAGCCTGACGTAGCTGCGCGGAATAAGTCGGGTCAATATCTGCCGCGGGAGACACCGAGGTAATACCTTCGTGCAGGACACAAAATATCAGCGCTGCGCGGTGTCCACGCTGCATCGCCGACCGTAATTCGATTAGATGCTTAGTCGCACGATGACTGACGGTGTCGGGAAAAGCGCCCTCTCCGCCTCCGCAGTGGAGCGTTGCCGACTTAACCTCGATATAGATGCCCTCCGCGGACGGAATAAAGAAATCTGCCCTCGCACCCTCACACAACAACGCCTCTCGCTGTAACGCCTCACTTTGCGAAAACAGCATCGGAAACAATCCGCGCCGCAAACCCTCCTCTACGACACGATTTGCCAGTACTGAATGGATGCACACAAGACCGGTCTCGGTGCTTATCAATTCCCATGTCCAGGCTAATTTTCGGCGGGGACTGTCGTGGTGCGACAGCCACACAGGCGCGTGAAAGGCCTGACACCCTGTCATAGCGCCTGTATTCGGACAATGTACAGTCACCTCACCACCCTCATCGGGCAATTCAATGTCTGCCAGAAACCGCTTATATCGCCGTAACAGCCTGCCGGCGGTTAAGGGCGGAAAATCCATATCACCTCAATCCCGATTCGCTCATAAGACAGTCGAAGACCGCCGGGGAAATTACCCGGCCCACCGAAAATCAGCGGTAGCATGGATCGCTGAACTCTGGTAGCTTCCCGAGCCCAATTGGTCCCGACAAAGTCTGTCACGACACTCTACGAGGAACCGCACCATCATGGCCAGTCGAAAACCTGCCGCCAAGAAGGCTCCGGCAAAGAAAAAAGCTATCGCTAAAAAAGCACCGGCAAAGAAAAAAGCCGTCGCCAAAAAAGCACCCGCTAAAAAAGCACCGGCAAAGAAAAAAGCCGTCGCCAAAAAAGCACCCGCTAAAAAAGCACCGGCAAAGAAAAAAGCCGTCGCCAAAAAAGCACCCGCTAAAAAAGCACCGGCAAAGAAAAAAGCGTCTGCGAAGGTCGCTAGGGCTGTTGGTCAGCTACAGAAGTTTGATGACTTCAAGCCCTACAAACCCGGGCGCGGCGAAAGCTATATGAACGATGAGCAAATCGATCATTTCCGGGGAATTTTGTTCAACTGGCGGGGCGAATTGGTCGATGAAGTCAGTCGAACTGTGTCTCACATGAAAGATGAGGCAGCCAATTTCCCAGACCCCGCTGACCGCGCCACCCAGGAAGAGGAGTTTAGCCTTGAGCTGAGAACCCGCGATCGAGAGCGCAAGCTAATCAAGAAAATCGATTCGACGCTGGATCGGCTGCAAAACGATGACTATGGGTACTGTGATGCCTGTGGTATCGAAATTGGCATTCAACGGCTAGAAGCCCGCCCCACCGCAACACTGTGCATCGACTGCAAAACGCTTGCCGAGATCAAGGAGCGGCAGGAGCTGGGTTGAGCACCTTAGCGACTGGCAAAGACCCCACCCCCTACAGAGGGCGTTTTGCGCCCTCACCCACCGGCCCCCTGCATGCAGGATCCCTGGTCGCGGCATTGGCCAGCTTCTTAGATGCGAGGCATTTTAGCGGCGATTGGCAGCTCCGGATCGATGATATCGATCCACCGAGAGCGGTTGCGGGCAGTGTGGAAGCCATCACCGATGCGCTGAGCGCCCATGGCCTTTTTTGGGACGGGCCCCTCGTTTTCCAATCTGCCTCAGAAACCCGATATGAGCGCGCATTGCAGCGTCTGACCAGCATGGGGTGGTTATTTCGCTGTATTTGCACGCGGGCAACCCTCTCTGAGCGAGGCAGTTGTGGCCAGGGTTGCGAATACCAGGAAATAAGCGACGGTGAGCCGCACAGCTTGCGCGTCAAAACTCATCCGGAACGGCTGCCCGGATTCGAGGATCGCTTCCTGGGAGAGCAGTCGGTTTCCGCAGACACTATTCCAAAGGACTTTATCGTAAAGCGCAGAGATGGGCTTTACGCCTACCAACTTGCTGCGGCCATCGACGACGCGCAGCCCCATTTCACTCACATCGTTAGGGGTGCAGATCTTTTGGATTCGACTTATCGACAGCGATGGCTGCAAGAGCTCCTCAAGCTTGAGGCGCCAGCCTATGGCCATGTCCCCGTCGTGCTGGACGAGGCGGGGAATAAGCTCAGCAAGCAAACAGGCGCAGCCGCACTGGATAGCCGTCAGCCTGAGGACAATCTGCGCGCAGGTTTACGGCATTTGGGTCAAGTGGCACCCCCAAGGTCGGCCCGGCGCGTAGCCGAGATTCTTAGCCACGCAGTCGAATATTGGGCAGTGGGAAAATAATCAACACCTCTACCTAGATGTGTTACTTTTTAACTCGCACGCCGAGAGATCCCCGGTAACATTTCGTCTCGCGATACAGGTGTAGGGCTTCATGCGAATACAGTTGGTCGAAAAAGATCCGAAGTTGCTGGAAAAGCTAACTCGGAGACTCGAGGAAGCGGGCGTGAATGTGACCGCCACTGCGCCTCGAAGTGAAGAAGAGCTCGCCCACTGGCAGCCAGAGGGCAATCTGATCGTGGCCGGCCAGCACCCGTTATTTGCAGATCTGAAAGTGCTCGCCCGGAGCGCCTGGCCCACGCCACTGATCGCGCTGCTACCCACGCTCGACCCTCACGACATCGTGGAAGCGGCGCGATCCGGCGCCATGGATGTATTCGACCGATCTGCTGGAATCAACCAAATTGCGGATTGGGTCACCCATTGGTGCAAACAGCACGAGGCATCGCAATCGACCCGTCGCCTTAGTGATCACTTTTATAGTGACACCTGCTCTTTCATGAAGACGCTTCAGAGCAACATCGAACGTGTGGCGCTGACCGACTCGACAGTATTGATTGTCGGCGAGACAGGGACTGGCAAAGAGCTAGCGGCCAGGCAAGTCCACCGGATCAGCCCACGGCGAGAGCAACCCATCATCACCGTGAACTGCGCCGCTATTCCCGAAACACTCATTGAATCGGAGTTGTTCGGCTACGAGAAAGGCGCGTTCACGGGCGCAACAAATAACCGTGTCGGGCTCATCGAAGCAGCGAGCGGGGGCACCCTCTTCTTAGACGAAATCGGCGAGCTGCCTCTTGCCGCGCAAGCCCGCCTGTTGCGCTTCATGCAGGAGGGTGAAATCCGCAGAATCGGCTCAGTAACGAGCAAAAAAGTAGACGTCCGCCTGGTCTGCGCGACCCATCGTAATCTCGCAGCGCTTTCGGAACACAATGAATTCCGCAGGGATCTTTTTTACCGAATCGACGTACTGAGACTGGACATTCCCCCCTTGCGCGAGCGCGAGGGCGATATCACCGCAATGGCCAACTGGTTCATCGAGCAACAGTCACACAAGCTGGGTGTTCCTGCGAAACCCCTCTCGAAAAGCAGCCTGCAAATCTTAGAAGCTCATCATTGGCCTGGCAACGTTCGCGAGTTACAGAACGTGATCGAACGGGCGCTGGTCATGTCTCCGGGTGCGACTCTGGATATTGCGCTTTCAGCTGGCGCAATGTCCGATCATACCGAGCATGAGGAAGCCAGCGCCTCAACCACCAGGTTAGCCGCTGATGACAGCTCGCAAGAGCTGTCGCTGGAAGATTATTTCCAGCGTTTTGTGTTGCAGCATCAGGACGCTATGAACGAAACGGAGCTCGCACAAAAACTAGGCATCAGCCGTAAATGCCTCTGGGAGCGCCGACAGCGATTCGGCATCCCGCGCGAGAAACAAAAATCTGCGTGACCGTTCCCTTTGTGGTGAACATTTGTAACACTGAGGTGCAAATCTGTAACACCCACATTCTTCAAGGCCGCCGAAATACGGTCAAAATCTGGACAACACAATGTTTTTAATGGTTTTTTCGTATGTGGCACGTGCCCTGCAGTTACTTACGCAGAGCCTAAATAATAATAACTGGCCCAATAAAAACAACGATGTCATAACGGACCTGGGTGGGGAAGGCAACTTCCCCATGTTTCGTTTTGGGCCGACGCTTTTCCTCCCTTCAACACTTTTCCTCCCTGCAACACTTTCTCTACCTTTAGCAGTAGTCGCTCCCATTGGCTTTTCCTCGTCTGCCTGCGCGTATCGAGGGGCAACCGACTTTTGACTGCCAAGAACCCAAAACCGCTGGCATTTCAGTCCTCGGATTTTTCTCGCGGCGCATTAATGGTGGTGGCGCAACTGCAAGAACAAGGTTTTGACGCATTTGTGGTCGGCGGTGCGGTACGGGATCTGCTTCTGGGGGCGCGCCCGAAAGACTTCGACGTCGCCACCAATGCCACCCCAGAACAGATCAAACAATGCTTTCGCAATGCGCGCATTATCGGTCGGCGATTCCAGATTGTGCATGTCCGTTCAGCCGGCGAGATCATCGAGGTCACCACTTTCCGCCGGGGACACGACGTATCTCATACCGGACAGGAAGCTCGATCGGACTCGTCCGGGCGTCTACTTCGGGATAACGTCTACGGCACGCTCGAAGAAGATGCTCGGCGGCGCGACCTTACGATCAACGCTCTCTACTACGACACGCAGTCCAATACGCTAATAGATCAACTTGGCGGCTGCGCAGACGTGGACAGTCGAATCATCCGGATTATTGGTGATCCCGTGGAGCGCTACACGGAAGACCCGGTTCGGATGCTGAGGGTCCTGAGGTTTGCTGCCCGCCTGCAATTTGAACTGGAATCCGAGACCGAGGCAGGGATATCCAAGACGTTGGCACTACTGGAGGACATTCCGTCTGCCCGACTGTTCGACGAATGGCTGAAGTTGTTCATGAATGGTTGCTCGGCGCCGACCTTCAAATTGCTCAGCTCATATCAATTGCTGGTCCGCCTGATGGGTGGGGGTGTCAATGACGCCTTGAATCCCGAGCCTGCCCAAAACCTGCAGCTTCTTGCGCTCAGCAACACGGATCAGCGAGTGGCTGATCAACGTCCTGTCACGCCAGCCTTTCTGCTCGCAGCGCTTTACTGGCCTGCCGCGGAGCGGCGCGCCGCGACACTCCTGACAGACGGAGAATCTCCGATTCAGGCGATGCATGCCGCTGGGCAACAGATTGTCCACGAGGCATGCCAGCATCTCGCCATTCCCAAACGTTTCTCTCTCGCGATGCGCGACATTTGGGATTTGCAGCCACGCCTTGAGCGCATGCAGCCGAAGAAAATCAAAGATCTGCTCGCACACCGGTGGTTCCGAGCGGCATTCGACCTGCGCTTGCTTCGGGAAGAAACCGGTTCGCTTGGCGGCGACTGCAGTGCGTTCTGGACTACCCAGCAAAAACAGCATCCAGAGCTCGTAGGCATCAATCGAGGTCGTCAGGATGAAGGCGCCAAACGACGACCAAAGCCGCGCCGCAGGAATCGTAATCCGTGAGTGAAATAGCGGTGGCCCTGGGGTCCAACATCGACGAGCCGCTCCAGCAGCTCTCCAGCGC
>Ga0315330_10000579_pt1 | contig 23025 bp, 30 predicted proteins | sample M140m34915metaG_FD_203453 | JGI IMG/M metagenome (GOLD analysis project Ga0315330, IMG submission 203453) | Ammonia-oxidizing marine archaeal communities from Monterey Bay, California, United States - M1 40m 34915 | ecosystem: Environmental > Aquatic > Marine > Intertidal zone | place: USA...
GCAGTAGGCTCTGGAGTCGGAGTGGGCTCTGGAGTCGGAGTGGGAGTAGCTAATGTAGGAGTTGCAGTAGGCTCTGGAGTCGGAGTGGGCTCTGGAGTCGGAGTGGGAGTAGCTAATGTAGGAGTTGCAGTAGGCGTTACAGTAGGTAAGGTAGGGGTTGGAGTTAAAGTCGGAGTTGGAGAAAAAGTTTGAACTATGGTAGGGGGAGCAATCGTGGGAGGAGGCTCTGGGGCACAATGATCGACATCAAAATTATAAACTCTATCATCAAAAGGAAGAAGAGTTGAAGAAGTTAAAATTACTGTACCTGAATTCGTACAACTTCCGTGAATTAAATTTTCAGAAGCATGTCCTTTGCCAACAGGGTGCATGCCCATTTTACCTCTTCTTTGAGAGGTCTGAATGTTTATGTCTGAAAGATTAGGCATTATGCTTTTCTACGACAGATGTTTTGGCTCCACCAAAAACTCCATTTACAGAACACATCGTATAAGCAAAATTCCATGTATCAAAGTGTAATATTCCGTTCCTGTTATGATTTGAGTTAGTAATTACATAATTAGCTATTATATGCCAATTTTTTTTATTATCATTAGTTCCATAAATTAAAAAATTAATTTCAGAAGAAGAGTGTAAATTAGAAACTGAAACTTGATAAGAATGTTTCGTGTAATTAGAAGAAGAAAACACTCTGCTAAAAGTAGGCACAGAGACATCATTAATTGACTTATAGGGTTCAGTCCCTATCGATTCTGAAGCTTCTACTCTAGACATACCGACTTACGCGTTATGTTTTTCTATGACAGATACTTTCGCTGCTGGAATACTTCCGCTAATTTTACATCTTGAGTATTTAAAATTCCAAACATCACTATACATTATTCCATTAGAATTAGTTGCACCAGTAATGTCGTAAGTCGCTATCGTTTGCCAATTTATAGCATCTTTTTTGCAGTCAAATTTTTGCCCGCCATCGTCATTAGTACATTCTATTTCAAATGTTAAATTAGTATTTGATTCAACAGAGCTAATGATGACTTGGTACGAGTGAACAGTGAAATTCGAACTGTAAAAAGCCGCACCGTACTTCGTTAAGTCACTACCCGTTTCAGCATCAATACATTTTAACTGATGTGGGCCGATATTTTCAGAAACTTCTACTCTAGACATATTTACTCCTTAATTAAATTAAACCTATTATAGGTTACACTTAATTATAAAAATAAAAAAAAGTTTTTAAAAAGTTTTTTGTGTAATAGTATATGTGCCAACATCAAAGACAATACCTTCAATTTTAAATTCTACAACTTCTACAACTGCAGAAACTGGAAGATATCTTTACATTACTTCAATATTAAAATCTACATCTTTAAGTATTGATAGCTCAACAGCTTCAAATGTAGGACCTATAACTTTTTCTTCTCCAATAAGATGTAGAACATTTTCTTCTACAGGCTCTAGTGAAGTAGCATATTACCAAAGTAATTAAAAATCGTCTTCTAAAGATCCGCTTTGTTGATATTCTCTAACTCTTCTTTCGAAGAAATTACCCATGGCTTGCACATCAACTTGCTCGGCAAGCCAAGGAAAAGGATTTTTATCACTAGGGAATCTAAAGTCTAGGTTGATAGCTTCTAATCTTCTGTTGCCTATATAATGCATGTAATCAACAAACATGTCGGCATTTAAACCAAGAATTCCTGTGGGAAGAACATCGTGAGCATAAGCAATTTCTAATTTAACCGCTTTCTTAATATGTTCTATGAACTCATTTTGCATTTTCTTAGTCCAAACAGAAGGGTTTTGCTCAATAATTTTATTAATGACATAAGTGCCGAATGCTATATGATTAGTTTCATCTCTTAGAGTATATTTTATTTGATCAGAGATGCCTTGAAGTTTGTTTTGCCTGCCAAGAGCTAATAACATAGCGAAACCACTAAAAAAGAAAGTCCCTTCGCAAACAATCCAATAGGTTAAAAAATTCCTTAATATTTCCTGCTTTCCTTCTTTAGTATGGTGGGTAAAGTCTTGCCTATTAATATCACTAGTTACTTCCATTAAGAAATCATCTTTAGATTTTATACTAGGAATATTTTTATAAGCTTCGAAAACTTCTTTAATATCTAAGTCTAAGCTGTCACATATATAAACTATCGTATGGTTATGAAGGCTTTCTTCAAAGCCTTGGCGCATGATGTACTGACCGCACTCAGGATCCGTAATAAATCTAGCGGCCACAGTAAAAAGATTGTTGCCAACCAGAGACTCAGATCCAGCAAAAAAACCGAGACAGCGTTTAACAAGTAATTTTTCATCTTCTGTAATTTCATTATTTTTCCATTGTTGAATATCGTTTTGCATACTTATTTCAGTAGGCATCCAGTTATTAGCGCAACTTTTTAAAAATAAATCCCAAACGAACTTATGTTTATGCGGAAGTATTTGGTTTACTCCTGACAATTCTTTTCCTAAAATTTCTCCTGTTTTTTCACTCATAATTAAATAACGATTATAAACTATAAAAAGTTCTTTGTCAAGATAAAATTTATTTTATTCTCACTTCTTTCCATTCTATAGATTTTGATTTAACCAAATCTCTTATATGTCTTTGTTTTTTACTCAACTGACTCTCTCCGCTTTTTATTTCTATAAAAGATATCATCTTATCACCAAAAGAAATATAGTCAATCGGTTGCCCCAAAAAAGAACACTGATCTGGCTCAAAGTCAAACTGATCAAGGAAAGGAGCTAATGTTTCAGCTATATGACCGAGCCTTACTTCTCCACTTTTTTTCTGAGATAATATTTTTTTTCTGTTTTCTACTTCTTCAAGCAATTTTTGATCTAGCTCCTTAATTGTTTTTAAAAAAACTTTTTCTTTATTATCAAAATCATTAAGCCTGTCTAATAAAGATTTTTCTTGAGATTTGAAAGATCCTTTTATGATAGATAGATGAGATTCTATCGAATTTTCTTTTTCTAAAAAACTCCGTTCAACTATTTCAATTTTCTTTTCGTAACGAGATCTCTGGCTTATTAAAAAATAAAAAAGAGCAAAACATATTAAAAGTAAAGCTCCGCAAAAAAAATAAAAAAATAAATCCAAATTATTTACCTCTATTTGGTATAGCATAAAATCCTACAACCATAAAACAAAGATCCATGAAAGAGGTTAAAAGTAAGCCGCCTGTTAAAGTAACAACTTCCCAATCTTTACCACCTGTTATCCAATTGAGGAATCCCCATTTAGAATGCTCGCCTCTAGGAACTATTATTTGATAAGTTATCTCTGGATTCATAGCGTAATATATCATTAAATAACACATTGTAAATGTTATGCTTAGAAAAAGTATTCTTCTTGTTACTTGAACGAATCCATCTTTAGACTGTTCGGATTGATTTTTAATTAAAGCTTGCATCATTTCACTGTCTCTAGAAGCTAGCATCATTTGATCTTGTCTTTTTTGTTCGAGCCAAGAATTAATTAAGTTTGCAATGAGTTTTATTCCCGCACCTAAGATTGTATTTAATATAGGACCCATAATAAATGTCATTACACATTAACAATTAATTCGTAACCTTCTTTGGATTTTAAATTTTTAGAGATTTTATCTAATGAATTATCACTAAAACTTGCAAATTCATTGTCAAGTAACGACTTTAAATGCTCGCTTTCAGACCTTGATGTAACATTGTTAAATGGCAAGCCGAAAGGGGAGCAAAAACAAGCTTCTAAATCAGAAGGTTTTTGATTTAAATATTTAAAATTTTTTCCGAAATTTAAAAAACTAATATATATTTTTGATGAAGGTTTTACACTATACATGTAATATACTAATTTTTGAAGAAGATTGTTAAACTTTTTAGTGTTAGAATAAGCTACATTCAAACAAAGAGAATAGTCTATTATCGAAAAATCTGAATTTCTGTATTTTTCTACAAAGTCATGACTAATGAGAGAGCTGTAATCAAAATTTCTAAATAGAGAATCATTTAAAAAAGAGTGGCAATTATGATCATTCCGCTTTAAGGAAGATTCTAAAGCGGAAAAACTAGTCAGACCTATAAGGCAAAAGTTCATTGACAGCTTTCGCAAGACTCTCCGTTTTTCATAGCTTCAATACTACAAGCTTTTTGCTCCTCAGTTATATCTGAGGAGGTTGATTTTTCGACTTTACTGGCCGCTCTATTTCTAAGATAATAGGTGGTTTTTAAGCCAGATTCCCAGCAAGCCATATAAACATCGTTTAAATATTTTAATGAAGTTCCTTTGTTGTAAAGGTTGAAACTTATGGCTTGATCAATCCATTTTTGACGGACGGATGTTGCTTCGATAAGCTTAAACATATCTCTATCAAAGGCTGTTTTGTATTTACTTTTTAAGTCTTCAGGGATGTTTCCATTAGCTAAAGATAAATCTCCATCTATATTTTTAGTAAAAGAAGACATGTCTTTATTCCACAAACCTCTATCTTTCATATCTTTGACGAAATAAGGGTTAGTTATATAAAAATTACCACTTTTGTTTTCATAAACGAAAAGAACTGAAAAATTTGGCTCGATACTTTGTTCAACTCCATTAATATAACCAATTGTAGCGGTAGGAGCAATAGCCATTACATTAGAATTTCTCATTCCGAACTCATTAACGTGAGCTCTGACTTTTTGCCAATCTTTAAAAGTTTGACCTTTTCCAGTTAAAGGTTTACCAGTGGCAGATTCTTTAGGAACTTCCTGTTTTCCTTTGTAAACCATTAGATTGTTATAAGAGTCAATCGGGAATGTCCCTTGGTGCCAAAGAGATCCTTCGTAAGTTTGATAAGAACCTCTTTCTTCAGCAAGCAGCGAACTTGCATAAATAGCATGCATAGAATAAAACTCAAAAAGTTTGTCGTTAAACTTTACAGCTTTATCGCTATCAATATTAATATTTTTAATATGAAGAATATCGTGAATTCCCATCACGCCTAAACCTATAGGTCTATTTTTAAGGTTTGAGTTTTCAGCTTCTTTAGTAGGGTAAAAATTAATATCAATTACATTATCTAGCATTCTCACTGCAGTATGAATGGTAGACTCCAAAAGATCATAATCTAAATCACCTTCATTCATATGATTTACTAGATTAATAGACCCTAAATTACAAACGGCAGTTTCTCCCACATCTACTTTTTCGCCACTTTTATATTGGGAAGCTTTAGTGTGAAGAGTTATTTCAGTGCAAAGATTTGAGCTATGGACAACTCCTTCGTGCTGATTAGTGTAGCGTATATTGCATGGATCTTTAAATGTGTTCCATGGGTGCGAAGTTTCAAAAAGAACTTTAAGCATTTTTTTCCACAGATCTTTTGCTGGAATAACTCTATAGTTTTTAATTAAACCTTGTTCCGCTTTATCGCATAGTTCGTTATATTTTTTATCAAATTCTTCTCCAAAACAATCGTGAAGATTCGAATCTTTTGGATCGAAAAAATACCAGACATCTTCATTTTGAACTCTACGCATAAATTCATCAGGAATCCAAGAAGCTGTATTCATATCGTGACAACGAAGTCTATCATCGCCAGTATTTCTTCTTAAGTTTAAAAACTCTTCGTAGTCTAAATGCCAAGGCTCAAGATATGCGCAACCAGCACCTGGACGTTTGCCACCTTGGTTAACTGCGATTAAAAGATCATTATAAATTTTTAGCCAAGGAATAAGGCCGCTAGAAATGCCATTAGTGCCAACTATATGAGACCCAGTTGATCTGAACGGAGTAACGTCCAAGCCTAAACCGCCAGCAAATTTAGATTTTCTGGCTTCCTGCCAAGCCCCATCAAATATACCATCAATGCTGTCGTCAAAAGTATTTAGGTAGCAAGAGCTTAATTGAGAATGAGTTGTTCCACTATTAAATAAAGTTGGCGTAGAAGGGGTGTAAAGCATATTGCTTATTAAGTTATAAAATTCAATAGCTTTTTTATCTTTATCTTCTTCGTTAATGGCTAAACCCATAGCAACCCTCATCCAAAAACACTGAGGAGCTTCCATGCATTTATCATCCACCCTTAAAAAATATCTATCAGTAAGTATCTGTATGCCAAGATATTTAAACTTTAAGTCCCTTCTTATTTTTAATGCCTCAGATAATCTTAGTAAGTCAAAATCTAATAATCTCTTATCTAACCTATCAAGCTTAATTAACTTTTTTACATTTTGTATAAAACTTTTTCTGTATTGAAGTTTGAAAGTGTCCGAGTCAACACCTTCTTTGAAAACCTCTTTGTACAAAGTGTTTAAAAGTAATCGAGCCGTAGCAAAAGAATAATTAGGTTCTTTTTGAATTTTTTCTCTAGCAGATAATATTAAAGCTTGGTCAATCTCGCTAGTAGTTATTTTGTCAAATAATTGAAGCTGTGCATCTAGAACTATCTCACTAGCAGAAACGTCTTCTATATTATCACAAGATCTCTCTACACATGCATTGATTTTAAACGCATCGAACTTTTCTAATCTATTATTTCTTTTTTTTACACTGATTTCCATATATTTTTAAGCCAATAGCTAGTTAAAATTTTTGTCTCAGTAAATAGTAACAAAAAAAATAAAACTTGGCAAGCTTTAATTTCTTAAATCAGCTTTTTCTTTGTTTTTAAGATACCAGTCAAGGGTTAAGTCGAGACCTTCTTCTAAAGACAAAGGAGAAAAATCAGAAAAAATGTTTTTCATTCTAGATACATCTAAAACTTTCCTCATGACCCCGTTAGGTTTAGAAGTGTCCCATTCGAGAGAGCCTTTGAAGTTTAATTTTTTAGCTATAATCTCTGCTAGAGATTTTATTGTAACTGCAACTCCAGTGCCTATATTGATAGGCTTTAAGTCATGATCTAAGTTGATAGAAAGGCATATAGCTTTTGCCGCGTCACCCACATAGATAAATTCTCTTTCTGGTGATCCATCCCCCCAATTAAGAATTTTATCAGAACCATTTAAAACTTCGTCCGAAAAACGTTTAATAAGAGCGGAAACTACATGCGACCTGTATTCAGTAAACACGTCGTCCTCTCCGTATAAATTAGTAAGAGCCAAATGGTTACCTTTTAATCCGTACTGTTTATAATACGCATTCTGAGCTATAAGTTGAATTTTTTTTGAAGACCCATAAGCCTCAACACTTTCATGAATAGCTCCGTTCCAAAAATCATCTTCAGACATATTTCCATCTACTATAGCTGGGTATGCACAGGCGGATCCTACAGCAATAACCTTATCTACACCGCCATCAGCCGCAGATTGATAGAGATTTGTAGTCATTAAAGCATTATTATGAAAAAGGTTGGCAGGTTCAGCTTCATTGATTCCAATTCCTCCATAATAAGCAGCCGAATGAACTATAACTTCTGGCTGATTATCTTTAATAAATTTTAATAAATTTTCACAATCATAAAGGTTGACTTCTGCAGATCTTGGGCTGAGAACCTCATAGCCATAGTTTTTACACTCTTGAACAATTCTTCGACCTAGAAAACCAGATCCTCCTGTAACTAATACTTTTTTATACATTTTTATATTTACTCCTTATATCTAAAGCTGGAGAAGCTTTTATTAACTCGTTAATTCCCTCTTCGACGGTTGTTTTTATTTTATACCCTTTTTTGTTAATTTTTTCATAAGAAACTTCGTAATTCCTTTTGTCTTCGTCCTGTCCAAATTCCGCAAAATGAAGATAGTAGTCAACTTTATTTTTAATCATTAAAGCTATCTCTTCTTTATTAAAATTATTCATTTCTCCTCCCACATTATACACATCATTTTTCATTAAATCGTAATTTTCTATTCCATAGATTATACTATCAGCCATGTCATTAACATGAATAAAAGTTCTCTTGAAAGACTTCTCGAACATAACTAAAGAATTATTATTAATAGCTTGATATACAAAATCATTAATTAATAAGTCGAGCCTAATTCTTGGGGATAATCCAAATGCCGTAGCAAAACGATAGGCGATACAACTATTATTATTTAATAAAATTTCTTCAGATTTGGTCTTAGTTTTTCCGTATAAGCTAATTGGTTTTAAAGGAGTCTCTTCTGTGCATATAGAATTTTCAATAGATCCATAATTTGAGCCTGTAGAAGCATATATAATACCTTGATCTTTAGAAAGTAAAGATGATATATATTTTGTAGAATTAAAATTAACTTCTTTTGCTAATTGAGGGTTTTTTTTGCAAGCTGGAAATCCTACTATAGCAGCTAAATGAATAACGTGCTCAAAGTTATGAACTAGATCTTTGAGTAGTTTTTTATCTCGAACATCTCCTTTTATGAATTGGAATTTTGAGGTTTTGAAATGAGGAATTAATGTGTGACCATTGTCATACATTAAATTATCTAAAACACATACTTTGTAATTCTTTTTTATTAGTTTGTCAACCAATACAGACCCTACATAACCAGCTCCACCTGTTACTAAAACTTTCATAGGCTATTATGAAAATAAGGTATTGTTTTATCAAGACCTTTTTCAAGAATTATTTTAGGCTTCCAGTTTAAAATTAAATTTGCTTTAGATATATCAGGTTTCCTTTGCATAGGATCATCAGAAGGCAAAGGTTCGTAAACAATCTTAGATGTAGTATCAATTTTACCAAGAATCAATTTCGCTAATTCAAGAATAGTAAATTCAGACGGGTTTCCGATATTAATTGGTTCGTAAACATTTTCTTTGTTCATGAGCTTAATCATTCCATCTATTAAATCACTAACATAACAGAAGGAGCGGGTCTGAGAACCATTTCCATATATAGTAATATCTTCTCCTTTTAACGCTTGAACTATAAAATTAGAAACCACTCTACCGTCTTTAGGGTCCATATTCGGTCCATAAGTATTGAAAATCCTCATAACTCTTATATCGACATTATTTTGACGATGATAATCAAAGAAGAGAGTTTCAGCACATCTTTTTCCTTCATCGTAACAAGATCTAATTCCGATAGGGTTAACATGACCCCAATAAGATTCTTTTTGTGGATGAATTTCAGGATCGCCATAAATTTCAGATGTCGATGCTTGTAAAATCCTTGCGCCAATACGTTTTGCCAAACCAAGACAATTGATTGCTCCCATTACTGAAGTCTTAACTGTTTTGATTGGATTGTACTGATAATGAACAGGGGATGCTGGGCAAGCTAAATTATATATTTGATCAACCTCAACCTTAAAAGGATCTACAACATCATGTCTAATAAGCTCGAAGTTATTATAATCAAAAAGATTTAGTATATTTTTCTTACGACCAGTAAAAAAATTATCTAAACATATAACTTCGTTTTTTTCTTCTAGCAAGCGTTTACATAAATGACTTCCTAAAAATCCTGAACCGCCTGTTACTAAAATTTTCATACCAAAATTATTCAGAAACAGCCGAAGGCTTTTCTGCCCAATCTAAATTTTTTCTTACTTTTAAATTAGTTTCCCAGGCCGAGTTTAAAATTAAAGGGTCAATTTTATTTTCTTTAAATAAAGAAATAAGCGCATTAATATCTTTTGGAAAGCAAGTTCCGCCAAATCCTCTAGAGCCATCATGACCAGGAACTTGGTAGTGGGTATTTCCAATCCTAGAGTCAGACATTACTCCTTCAATTATTTGGCCCCAATTTAGATTTAATTTTTCACAAAGCAGAAACATTTCATTAAAAAAACTAACTTTTGTCGCAAAAAAACAATTGGCAAAATATTTTACAGACTCAGAGTTATCACTCTTCATTAAAAAACAAGGAGTATTCGGAAAATAAAATTTAAAAAGATTAAGAGCTTTTTCTCCAATTTTTTTTCTTGTAGAAAAACCGACTATATGCCTGTCTGCATTAAGAAAATCTTCGTTGGCAAATTTAGCAGTAAGAAATTCGGGAGAATGAACTATGTTTAATTTTTTATATTTCTTTTGCAATTTTAAAGTTGTTCCAATTGGAACCGTTGATTTTATAATAAAAATAGAATTAGATCCAGAATTGTTTATATCACTAAAACATTCATGCATTATAGAAAGATTACATTCTGAACCTAGCTTATCTTTCATTGGCGTAGGAACGCATACAAAAACAAAATCTTGATTAATTGTATCGACAAAAGAATCCTGAGATAATTTAGGATTTTTGTCGTAAAATTTTAAATCGTTATTTTTGAAGGCATTAATTACAGCTCCACCTACAAAGCCAGCTCCTAAAACACCTATAGTTGGGAAATCAAATCTTTTATCCATGATATTAATTTTTTAATAAATTATAATCATTTAAATACATTTTTCGAACCAAACCTTTAAAATCCGTTTTTCTTTTCCATCCCATATTAGATTTAGCAAGTTCAGTTGTTCCGCATAATTTATGAACTTCAGCAGGGCGATAATATTTTTCATTAATATCAACGATTAAATCTCCAGACTCTGTAAAAAATTTCTCTTCGACACCTTCACCTTTATTAATAAAACTTATTTCTGCAAGATTAAGACATTCAACTAAAAATTCTCTAATAGTATGCATTTCGCCGCTAGCTAGAACATAAGCAATTGGATTTTTTTGGTTTAACATAAGCCAAACTCCTTCCATGAAATCTTCAGCATCGCTCCAATCTCTTTGAGCGTCTATATTTCCCAAAGATAAAATTGGAATGCTTTTGTTATCTTCAATAGATATCTTTATCCTAGCGACACCATCACTAATTTTTCTCGTAACAAAATCTAATCCCCTTCTTGTTCCTTCATGATTGAAAAGCCAACCTTGAATCGCAAAAAGACCGTAGGATTCTCTGTAGACTCTAACTAAATGTCTGGCAGCACATTTAGCTGCTCCATAAGGGCTTTGTGGTCTCAAAGGATGATTTTCGTCTTGAGGGGTATATATAACATCACCAAATTCTTCCGAAGAGCCAGCATTATAAAATCTAGTTTTTGGAGAAAATCTCCTTATCGATTCTAGAATATGAAGAACTGAATTAGAATCTGTCTCCCATGTTTGTATAGGATATTTCCAGCTTCCAGCAACAAAAGATTGAGCAGCAAAGTTAATGAAATAGTCTGGTTGATTCTCTAGGATTACATCTCTAATGCTATGAGCATCAGAAAGATCCATATCAATTAATTGAAACCTAGGATTATTTTGTAAATGTAAAATATTGTCGTGATTTTTTACGCTTAATCTACGTATTGAACCAAAAATTTTATAGTTTGTATTTTTTAAAAGATAATCAGCCATATGGCTGCCATCTTGACCCGTAACACCTGTTATTACAATTGATTTCATAAATTCATTTCTTTCTTGTAGTCTTCTATCCAGTCCTTCATTTCTACAGAAGGCCTCCAGTCTAAAAGTTTTTTCGCTTTAGAGTTGTTAGCTAAAGTTAATCTTGGTTCAATAACAGGAGGATTGTGGTTTTTTTCTCCTCCAATCATATCGGCAATATCATTTACAGATATGTTAGATCCATTCCCTATATTGATACACTCACCTGATCCAACCTTTTGAGATTTAGAAGCTAAAATATTAGCTTTAGCAATATCTTTTACATAAGTAAAATCTCTTCTCTGCTCTCCATCCCCATTAATCGTCAAAGGTTTGCCTTGAAGTTTTTGATTTGCAAAAGTACCCATTACTAAAGCATAAGCCCCTTCAAGAGGTTGCCTTTCTCCAAACACATTAAAATATCTAAGACATACCGTTTCTAAATTATATATTCTAGAAAAAATCTTACAGTACTCTTCTCCTAAAAGTTTGTTTAAAGCATAAGGGCTAAGAGGGTTTGTTGCGGTTTCCTCTGAAGTTGGCAAAGAATCTTCCTTGACCTCTCCGTATACAGAAGAAGAAGAACTGAAAACAAACCTTCTTACTCCAACTAAGGAGCAGAGTTTTAAAAGTTTTAAAGTGGCTAAAACGTTATTTTCGTGAAATGAAATTGGATTATCAATTGATGGTTGAACTCTGGCAGATGCCGCCAGATGAAAAACCGTATCTACTCCAGAAAAAAGATCTTCAAGATCGATGTTTTGATTAATTCTATTCCTTTCAGATCCAATAAACTTTATATCATATCTAACAAAAGAAGCTTTAGGATTTATATTCTTCATGAAGCCCGTAGATAAATCATCTATGACAATAACCTCATCTCCCTGATTAATAAGTTCATCGACTAAATTACTGCCAATAAAACCAGCTCCGCCTGTTACTATATGTTTCATAATTATTTTATTTTTAATATACCTAATTTCATATTTTTTATAAAACCACCCAGTCATTAGGGATTTTACTGGCGAACATATCTCTTTTAGTAAACCATTTTTTAGGGCAAACTACTTTTTTGTTTTCATTTTTATTAAGCCATGCAGCCCACCAACTAAAACTACTGTTAGCAGTAATATTGTTCGAGCAAAAGCTCATTAATTTTAAATCATTTATATTTGAATTTCCTTCTACGAAAACCATGTTTTTAAAGTTTAATTCTTTTTTGCACCATGCAATATCATCAGAGAATACATATATATTACCATTTGGATTAATAATATCAAGAGCTTTTTGGTAATAATCTAGCTCAAGAACGGGATGCATGTGGCCAAGCCTTAAGTAGTCGCCCCTTCTTACATGAATAGAACAGGAATCAGTAAAGTCAAAGTCGTGATCCACCTCAAAATTAATTGAAGAAATAATTTCATCTCTATAATCTTTTATGTATCTATGGTCTTGCCAATAACCATCAAAACAATAAGAAAAGTTTTCATCGCATTCAATTTCTATAAAAGATCCATCAGCTGGTTCATTTATGAATTGCAGAGGTTTACGTCGAAATTCATTCACTACACTTTCAGTCAGAAGTGAAACTTTTTCATTTAATAAGTTAGGCAAGCAGAAGTTTCTAAAATCAGCATGTCCAGAACTATTGGTTGCGCTAGAGTAAAAGCTAATGTCGTAATAATCTTTAACGCCAAATTTTTTAGATAATGAGTAGCTAAAAGCCCATTGAAACAATTGATTAGCTAAACCACCTTTTATTTTAACTATATTCATAAGTCAAGGGTATTGAAATTGCAATTTAAGAAGCTTTTGGGGTAAAATTTTTCTAATTTTTTATTGTCTAATTGAAGGTTATCTTTTGAGCTGTATGTGGCGAATTTAGATAATTCATGATGGCCAATAACAGTTAAATCATTAAGTTGATTTTTGAAATATACTTCAAAAGCGTCTTGCCAAAATTTTGGAAAAATTAAACTCGAATTTAGATCAAAAGAAAAAAAGCTTAAGTTTTCCATAGGCACTAAATCAACACATATTTTATACAATAATCTATGATGATAGTGTCCATATTCTCCAAGCTTGCCATGAGTAATTATTTTTTTAGGATTATATTTTTCAATTGTTTCTTTTATTTTTTTTATAAAATCAAATTTAATTTCGCCACTCCAAGATAAATTATAAGGATTATCTGGGAAATTTAAATTAATACTCTCAAAGCCGATAATTTGTGAAACTTTTTTAATCTTCGCAATCCTTTCTTCTTTTTCAGAGATTGCGCCAGGGTAACCAAATGAAGAGGTGGCTACAACAACGATCCAATTTTTAGGAGATTTTTTAAGTTCAGGCCAACCCCAGAGTAATTCATCGTCTGGGTGGGCAACTATCATCATATTTTTTTTCATATAATTAAATATAAGACGAAGTTTGGCGAGCAATCGTATAGTAATTAGCGTCAATTAACACATTGCCGCTTTCATTGATTATTGAATTAGGGCCTAGTCTTGTTTGAACTTGGTTAAAGAAATAAAACTTAACCTCTTCTTGATTAAACTTAACGAATGGTTGAAATGTGAGCTCACGAGCAGAACAAATTGACTCAAAATATTTATATAGATAAAAAACGTTAGCCCCTCTGTTTTCTGGCTTGCTATCTATTGGGTTGTCTATGCAATGATTTATGAGATCTAGTAGAATTGGGTTATTAGGAAAAGACCCCAAAAGTCCATTGGCAGTTATTTTAAAAACACGTTTTTTTTCTTTTTTAAAATTTACATAATCAAGCGTTGGTCCGCCCTGACCAAAAGAGCTAAAAAAGTTAATGTCTTTAGGGGTCATGCTTTCAAAACTAGTCATCGGTTTTAAGTCAATGTCAAGATATATCCCGCCATGCAAGTAAAGCAAACAATATCTTAATAAGTCAGATTGATGACAATATCTAGGTAATTTCTCTAAGGCGTCTTTTATTTTTTCAAAAAAATTATTCTCAAAACCAAGTTTTATTGCTTGTAAGGCTTGATCAAAGTCTAAAAAATTATAATTGTAATTTTTATTTAAATCTTTGATGTATTCGGAAATAGAATGGGGAACAAAGGATTTGTCGTGATACAATTGAAAAATATTTTTAGGTATTATTTTAAAGTCTTTCATTAATATTTGACATCATGCGGTTTATCACCGAGGGATTGCCATTATGTATATATATGGGCTCATCATGCTTAGAAGATAGAGAGCCAACTACAAATATATTTTTCAAGCTAGTTTCATTAAATTCATTTATTGCGGGAAATTTATTATAAAATAAAGCACCAGCCTCCAGTAAGAGTGGACTTAATCCGTTATAACCAGTAAGCATATGGCAAGAATCTACATCGCTGATTACTTTTCCAGAGGTAAGGGTTATAGATTTATCGGCATTTAATTTTTTTATTCTGTTTTCTTTATAAAGACTAAGATTTGTTTTATATTTTGAAATTATATTTTGAAAATTTTTAAAGTGATCTGGGTTTGCACAAGAACCAGTATAATTACTACCTTTTATTATCCAAGATATATTGTTATGTGGGAGTAAAGATACTACAAAGTCAATAGCAGAATTACCTCCACCAACAAGAACTAAATTTTTGTTTTTTAATTCTAAACTGGGAAAATTATAAGAAGCATAATCTGGCAAAGGAGTGTTTGTTATTGAGTTTTTGTTGTCGAATATTCCTGTCGCTAAAATTAAAATTTTACAATTATATTTTTCTTTGATGCCAAATAAAGAAATGTGATGCCCCCTTTTTTTAATTGATTTAATTTCATCTTTTATAAAATTTAAAGATTTTGTTTTAAAGAATTTGTGATAATACGATATAACCTCCTCTGTTTTAGGGTGGTTTTCAGACCAGTTGTTTTTCAAATCACCTATATCTAATTCATTGCAAGGTGAATGCCAGTTTATGTTTGGATACTGTTTCAACGAATTAACTATATCTATTTTTTCTATTAGGCTTATTTTTTTGTCGGGAAACCTTTCTTTTAAGCTGTGGAATGTATATATTCCGTTTGGTCCAGCGCCTATAACTAATATATCGTGCATAAGTCTTTTACATTAATGTTTTTTTCTTTTTTAATACTATAATTAAATTGCTTCTACCTTTAAAAAACGTTTCTAGATCATATCTTTCTTTTAAGGTATTATCTTTTTTGATAAAGTCTAACCAGAAATCTTCAGTGGAGTATGAGTTTTCCCCAGCAGCGCTATTGGGATCTATATCTGGCCCAAGTAAAACTTTTCCATTTTTTGAGAGAATTTTGTCTATTTTTTCTGAAATTATAGATTCATTTTTGTGAAGAGTATATTCATATCCTCCTAAGCCATCTGGTATTCCTAAAACACCAAAAAGTATAATGTTATCAAATTTATAATTTGGGTTATAATCTAAAAAATCAACTGTTGTGTGCTTATAGCTTGAACCAAAATTAGAACATCTATCATCAATGTCTATGGTTTCATAAAGGCATTCTTTGTTACATGCAGCCTCGTCATTCTTGTTAAAAGAATGTACACCAACACTTAATGTGTGACCTTCGCACTTAGGCAAAAAATCTAAAATCATAAATTTTCTTTCAGGAAGGTAGTCATACCAAGATTTATTGCTTTCATATAGTTCTATTGCATTTTTCATTTTAAATACTGTTTTGAATTTGTAGTTTTTCTGATTCCATCATTTCTTGGGGGAATTTTAAGGATATTGAATTGTTATTAAGGAAATAATTTGAAAAACAAAAGTCTATATATTTTGGGCGGTATTTTTTCATTATTCTGACCCAGTAATCATAATCCCAGCATAATTTCATTACAGAATTAAACTTTCCGATATCAAAGTAAACTTCTTTTTTGAAGAAGCACGATGGTTGAGGTATATAATTCTGATGTTTCATGTCTGACAATGAAACGTGAGGTTTGTAATAAGTCGGCACAGGAGATTCATTGACGTGATAATTTATTTTTCCGAAATACCACATTGAATTATCTATATTATTTATTAAAACAGAGAATGCATCATCGCAAAAGTAATCATCATGGTGAAATATACTTATAATGTCGCCAGAAATGTGTTCCATGGCTTGGTTTGCGGCGTCCCCCAAAGATACATCTGGCTTAGAGATGATTTTTATTGACTTATCTTTAAAATCCTTCTCTAGAAGTTTCAGCTCTTTTTCAGAACCATTATGTTTAATGATTATCTCGTAATTACGATAAGATTGAGAAAGAACGCTGTTGACGCATCTTTTTAATTTTTGGTGGTTATAATTTTTAATAACCATGACTACACTTATTTTGTTCATGATATCATTAATTCATAATCTTATTTTTTTGTGGTTTTTATCAAGAGCTATAAGTCTTGGGGTAAATGGAGGCTTTAAACTTTCTCCATAACAGTAACCTGGATCTAATATTTTTGTTGGAGGATTGTCTATAAAGTATCTATTCATGTGAGACTCGTCGTGCCATATAGCGATAATATTATTATTATAATCTTGTTGTATGTTTTTGAATAAAGTGTCAGACATTTTGAGATACTCTTTCTTGCTGCCTCCATTAAAACCTCCAGCGAAATACTGCATAGACTCAAATTGAGAAATATAAGCTAAAGAATTTGGATTTGTCTCTGGCGTTCCTCTGGTTCCATAGTAACCTGGGTGTTGTGTAGCAACTCGATCACTTAATATCTCGTCGGAAACAGTATCGCAAAATTTCATATCGACATCACAATAAAAAAGATAATCCATATCCGCAAAACATTCCTGATTACTAGAAAATATTTCATATCTCCCAAGAGTCATCCATGGCCAAGGCTGATGATTTGTTTTGATTAAATTAATTTTTCTTTTTGACTCAATTTTAATTGCTTCTTGATTTGTGAATACAAAATATTCTACATTTTCATTTGGCAAAAAATATTCATCTGCACTATTTAATAAATCATTCAAAAATGAAATGTATTTATTAGTTGCAATAATTAGTAATCCTGTTTTTCTCATACCATATGATCTCTCAAAATCATTCCTATGCAAAAATCTTCACAGCCTCCCATTAAATTTTTGAATTTGTAAAACAAACTTTCGCTTTCTAACACTAATGGAATTAGCTCTCTTGATATAGAATAAGATTTTCCGCTCCAATAAGAATTAGGCCATTTATCAAAACCAATTTCTTCAAATAAAGGTTCTGGAAGAACGAAAACACTTTTTAGGCTAGCCCAATTTTTAAAACTCTCTAAAGAATTACCTTCGATTTTAGCATATCCATTATAAGGTTTTGAAAAAAAACTTTCTTTAAATTTGTTTTTAAAATTTTCAAAAGAAAAAACAGGACTTACGGAAAAATGGTTATCTTCTATAATTGAGCTGTCTATTTTTAATAAAAAATCAAATTCAAAATTTTCATAACAATGCTTAATCATTAAAAAAGTTTTAACAGAAAGATTTAAATAATCTTCTTCAGTCTTTAATATCAAACTGTCTTCGTCTAAAATGAAATCTTTATCAATTGATTCGTCGGCATATACTTTTATGAATTTAAAATTAGAAATTGATGAAATAGATTTAAACCAATCGCTATCCAATAATTTATTTAAAGAATCCTCGTCTTTCTTGCAAGTGTATATGCAAACTAAAACTTTACGAGGAAAATCCATTTCTTAATTTTTCAATTTGATTCCAGAAAAATTTAGGTCTTGATTTTATATAATCAAAAGCCTGTTGATCGGTTTTTTTCCACCAAGACTCAGTTATGTGTTGAGAGTTATCGTTTGTAATAACTTCTAAATTCATAAATCTAGACTCAATTGTTATTCTAGGGCATGTGTCGTGGATTATTGGCATTGATATCAATCCACTATATTGACTTAACAAGTTTAACATATCAAGATGTTTTTCCGTTTTGATTAAATCGAAGTCCAAATTATTTGATTTGGCATGAGCAATACTTTCTCCTACACCTTTCGCTTGACTGTGCCAGCCTCCGTTTCCATCTATAATTGCAAATTTATTGTTTTTGCTTTTTGATTTTAATTTTTGGAAAAGAGACAAATTATCTGAAGAAAAACACGAAGACAATACTGACTTTGCCATTTTTCGAGAGTAAGAAATGTGATCTTGATGTATCTTCATTTGTTTTTCGGACATATAAAAAATATGAGAACAGTTCTGTTTTATCAAAGAATAAAGCTCTTTTATGTTTTTATCTCCAGTTTCACCGAAAGGGCAAGAACAAGATTCGTTAGCTAAAACTTTATGAGGAATTGTTCCTCTGTAAGCGCAATACCCATAGTCAAACTCTATCTTAACAAAATTTTTATTCTGCATCATGCAAAAAATAGCATCTTTAGAATTTTGGGTTAAATTCATGACATTCCCAAGAATAAATACTTTGTAATTTTTAAAAGAATCTGACAATGAAAATTCTGATGTGGAGATAAAATCTATTTCATCTTTGTGGAATTCGGTTATGGCATCCAATGTCAGCATCGTTCCGCCGACACCAGAAACAGAATCGTCAATAAAGCAGTAAGGTTTCAAAATCATGAATATATATAATATAATATATATAAGGATATAATTCTATATTTAACATAGATTAATTTATTTACAATTAGAATTCTATTGTCTATAATTTGAATTTATATAAAAATATGCTTGATTTTTTTCGGGAAATCTGTTATCTTATTTTCCATGATGAGAAAAATTGATAAAGACAATCCGACTTTTTATGTTTCATGTGCAGACTGGGAATGTGTTCTTCCAGCCCAAGACTATGATGATGCCGCATCTATAGCTCTAGAAAGGGCAAGTGAGAAATATGGCAAACACATGAACTTATCGCCCTCTGTTGGAGTAATGAATTTAACTAAATCTTACGAAGAAATGGATGTTGTAGACTCGACTTATTTTGTGTATACGCCTACAGCATTAGCAAATGCAGGATTACATTCACTTTCTAAAAAATATTCAAAGGTTATAGATTTAATAAAAAATCAAGATGGAACTGAAGATTTTCAACAAGAAGAACAATAGTCAGCAAGATGGAGAATTATTAAGCCCTCACCATCAGGGCGATGCAGGTTACGATATAATAGCTTCCTCTGAACCGAAAATAGTAGGTGAAATATATCAAGGCTACTTATATAAAAGTGTTTCATATATAGAATACGACACCAATATATCAATAAAACCTAGCAAGGATAGCTACGAAGACTTTGAATTTTTTTCCTTGCTTTTTCCTAGGTCAAGTATTAGTAAATATAACTTAAGCTTATGTAACTCTGTTGGAGTTATAGATTCTGGCTACTCTGACACCATTAAAATAAGATTTAACTATTTACCTCAACCAGAAAATTATATTGTTTTTGATCAAAGTCATCTTTTACTTGGAGTTGATCAATCAAAAATTTATCAAAAAGGAGATAAGATATCCCAGTTGATTTTTTGCGAACATATTCATCCAAAAATAATTGCTGGTATAGAATTAGAATCGGATGGTCGTGGTACTGGAGGCTTTGGTAGCACTGGACTGTAATGGACAACCACATTATTGGCATATCTGGATTGGCAAGATGCGGTAAAGATACATTCTTCAATCTTTTCAAATCTAATTTTCAAGAAGAGGATTGTCTCAGAATTGCTTTTGCTGATGAATTAAAAAAAGAACTTAATACTTTTTTGGTGAAAAATTTTAGAATATCTGCGTATACAGAAAACAACCAACAAAAAGAAATCATTAGACCTATAATGGTTTCTTATGGCTTAGCTAAAAGAGAGATATCTAAAGGTAAATACTGGATCAATAAAGTGAAAAAGCAAATAAAATCATCAGACAATAGATTTGTTTTTATTACGGATGTTAGGTTTCCTAACGAAATTTGGCAAATAAAAGAGTTAGGGGGTTTTGTTCTTCATATAGAAAGAGAGGGGAACCTCGCTCCGAATAAAGAGGAAGAAGATAATGACCCTAAAAACAAAGAAATTTCTGATTTTCATTTCAAGTGGAAAGATTTTGAGAAAGAAGAAGAGGGTTACTCAAATAAATGCGTGGAAGAATTTATAAAAAAATATAATTGGGATGGAAGAGAAAATATTAATAAATAATATAAAAAACAACATAAATCCTGAAAAGAGTTTAAACATTCTTTATTTAAGGCATTCTAAAATTTATTATAAAATGGTTAATGTTTATACTTCTAATTTAAAACTAGATTTAAGAAGTGAGCTTTTTGCTGAATGCAAATATCATATATACTTTGCAGCTAAAGAATTTGACTTTAAAAAAGGCGTAAAATTTTCTACTTATTTAGGAAATAAAGCTAGATGGTTATGTTTAAATATACATAACAAAAATAAAAGAGTATCTAATTTTATAGATCAAGAATTTAACTTTTTATTAAAACCTGAAAGCGATTTTAATATTGAAGAGAAAGAAGATTTTACTTTAAGCATAAGCAAGAAGGAAGATTTGGAAAGATTCTTTCACTATGTCAAGAATAGTAATGACGATAGAATTAAAAAAATTTTTAAAATGAGATATGTCCAGGGTTTAAAAAATAAAGTAATGCCCTGGAAGGTCATATCAGAAAAAATGAATTTAAGCATTCAAGGATGCATAAACATACATGATAATTTTATAGAAAAAATAAAAAAAAGGGAGTTCACTAAAAAATGATAAATAAGTACATAGCAATGGGTTACATGTCAGCAGATCCTAAATTTGTTGAGTTTGACAGCGGAAAGAAAAAGTCTGAGTTTTCATTAGGCATATCGTCTAATAAAGAAACTTTATGGATAGATGTTGTTTGCTGGGATAAAATAGCTGAGAATTGCAAAAAATACCTTGCAAAAGGTTCTTTAGTTTTTGTCGAAGGTAAGCTAAAGTATAATTCTTGGAAAGATAAAAACGGGAATAGTCGAAACAAGATTATATGTGTTTGTGATTTTTTAAAAATTATAAATTCTAAGAAATCTAATTCCGAAATGGTTAGTAATCAAGAGATGCAAAAGATATCAGAAACAGATCCTAATCAAGAATCTAATATAGAAAAAGACTTGGAGCTTCAAAAAGATTTAGAAGATTGTCCTTGGTAATTTATAATAAAATTAATGAATAAATTAATTCTAAAAGCAGCTTTTAATAGTTTATCGTTCGGAAATGTTTCTTATAACATAGCGAGAGAGCTTTACAAAAAAGATATAAACACTTCCATCTTTCCAATTTCTAACAACTTTGATTTTTCAGCTTTTAATAAAATTGATAGCGATTTCAAAAAATGGCTGGAATCTTCCACTAATTCAAGACTTACAAGTATTAAGAGAGATATTCCCTGCTTAAGTATATGGCATTTAAATGGAAGCGAAGAATCTATAGGCTCAAGAAGCTTTTTGTATTCTTTTTACGAGTTGAACAATCCTACATTTACAGAAAAAAATATAGTTGATATTCATGACGAGGTTATTTTTAGTAGTAATCATGCTAAAAAATGCTTCGAATCTGTTAATTGTGAAAATGTAAAAAGTGTACCCCTTGGTTTTGACGAAGATTTTCATGAGACTAATAAAACTTATTTGCAGGGTAAGTTGCACTTTGGCCTAATGGGAAAATGGGAAAAAAGAAAGCAAACTGAAAAGATTATAAAAATTTGGGCTGAGAAATATGGCAATAATAAAGATTATCAATTAACTTGCTGTGTAACTAATCCCTTTTTTAAAGAGGGAGAGATGAACCAAATTATAGGTCGTTGTCTCGAAGGTAAAATTTATTCAAATATTAATTTTTTAGGAAGGTTAAAAACCAATTCTGAAGTTAATGAATTTTTAAATGCAATTGATATAGATTTAAGCGGCTTAAGCGGCGCAGAAGGCTGGAATTTACCCGCTTTTAATTCCACCTGCTTGGGTAAATGGAGCATCGTATCAAATAACACATCTCATAAAGATTGGGCTAATAAAGATAATTCTATAATCCTAGAGCCATCAGGAGAAGAGACTGCAGAAGATGGAGTTTTCTTCAATAAAGGATCTACTTTTAATCAAGGTACAATCAATGTTTTTTCTAAAGATCAGTTGCTTGAAAAGTTTGAAGAAGCTGAAAGTAAGTTTGGAATTAAAAATGAAGAAGGACTAAAACTTAAAGATGAATTTTCATACGAAAAAACTTTAAACAAAATAATTAAAATTATTGAAAATGCCTGAGTACGTATTTAAACATCCAGAAAAAAATGAATATGTAGAATTATTCTTTAAGATGAACGATGAGAAGAAATATTCAGATGAAAATGGAGTTGAATGGAAAAGAGTTTTTTTACCCTCTGAATTAAATTCTAGTGGAAGTGTTGACCCTTGGAACTCTAAATCTTTTACAGAGAAGACTGGTCAATTAAAGGGTAATTACGGAGATATATTGGACTTAAGTTCTGAAATGTCCGCCGCAAGAGCTGAAAAAAATGGAGGGGTAGATCCTGTAAAAAAGAAAGTTTACGATAATTACGCTAAAAAAAGAGGTGGAGCAAGACATCCTCAGGAACTAAAGGAAAAAACTATAGATAATAAAAATATTAAAATAGAGCTTTAAAATGCAAGATTCAAAAAAAAATTATTTCGTTGGCATTTTCTTTACAAATCCTGGAAAGGAAGTTTGTAAGCATATACCCGACCTGAAGGATTGCGAATACTTAAAAGAACAATACGAAAAGGAATTAGATCCAGAAGGGAAAGGATG
>Ga0315330_10000581_pt1 | contig 22983 bp, 21 predicted proteins | sample M140m34915metaG_FD_203453 | JGI IMG/M metagenome (GOLD analysis project Ga0315330, IMG submission 203453) | Ammonia-oxidizing marine archaeal communities from Monterey Bay, California, United States - M1 40m 34915 | ecosystem: Environmental > Aquatic > Marine > Intertidal zone | place: USA...
TATTTACATTTACCAAACAAGGAATTGAAGGGAGTGTTTTTCAGATGATTAGTCATGGACTGATTTCAGCAGCTCTATTCCTTTGCGTAGGAGTTGTTTATGACAGATTACATTCCAGAATGATCAGTACCTATGGCGGATTAGTAAATTATTTACCAAAATACTCTTTTTTGTTTTTAGTTTTTGCTTTAGCTGGATTGGGCCTTCCAGGAACGTCTGGCTTTTTAGGTGAGTTCTTAGTTCTAACAGGAACCTTTCAAAAGAATTATTTGGTTGCAATGTTAGCTACATTTGGAGTTGTCTTAGGAGCTGCATATATGCTTTGGCTTACAAAGAGAGTTATTTTTGGTGTAACTAAAAATGATCAAATTAAAAATTTAAAAGATGTAAATAAATCAGAGATCATTATGTTAGGTATATTATCTTTGCTAGTTATTTTTTTTGGTTTTTATCCAGCTCCTTTGATGGAAACATTAAACGTTTCAGTGGATAATTTGATTAATAATTACGAAACAGCTGTGCAAACAAATGGTTTTAATTAATATGATAAATAATTTAAATATATTACTTCCAGAAATTTTTTTAACATTATCAATATTTTCTATCTTGATGATTGGAGTATTCATAAAAAATAGTTTTAATTTAATCTTCAATTTAACTTCATTAATAATTTTATTGACAATAGCAATAATTTTAAATGGTTCAAATAATGTAGAAAAAATATTTTTAGAAAGCTTCACACGAGATGCTTTTTCTAATTTTTTTAAAATCTTGATACTTATCTCAAGCTTATTTGTACTTAATTCATCAAAAAATTTTATTTTAGATAATAAATTGGCAAAATTTGAGTATCCAATAATAATATTACTTTCAATTTTAGGAATGTTCTTCATGGTAAGTTCTAACGATATAATTTTATTTTATTTGGGCTTAGAGCTTCAATCATTATCACTATATATTTTAGCCTCTATTGACAGAGACAATTTAAAGTCATCCGAGTCAGGTATAAAATATTTTGTATTAAGTGCTTTATCATCTGGTTTATTACTTTACGGTTGCTCTTTATTATACGGATTCACGGGTTCAACTAATTTTGATTTAATTGCAAACGAACTGGTTAAAGAAAATACTGGTGCAGTATTTGCTATGGTATTTATTCTGGTTGGTCTTGCATTTAAAGTCTCAGCTGTTCCTTTTCATATGTGGACACCTGACGTGTACGAGGGAGCGCCTACATCAATAACAAGTTATTTTGCAGTAGTTCCAAAAGTTGCAGGACTAGCAGTTTTGATTAAGTTCATGCTAATTCCTTTTTCAAAAATAGTAATGGAGTGGCAAACTATAATTATTTTTATATCTATAGCTTCGATGATTTTAGGGGCAGTCGCTGCAATTGGACAAAAAAATATAAAGAGATTATTAGCTTATAGTTCTATTGGGCACATAGGATACGCTTTAGCTGGTGTAGCAACGGGAGCGATATCAGGTTACGAAAGCGCAATAGCTTATATTGCAATTTATGTTGTAATGAATATCGGGGCTTTTTCTTGTTTATATTTGTTAAAAAAAGATGGTGAGTATAAAGAAAATATTTCTGACTTATCAGGCATTTCAAAAAAACATCCAATTTTAGCTATTTCATTTTTAATAATTTTATTTTCTCTAGCAGGCATTCCACCACTTGGAGGATTTTTTGCAAAATTTTATGTTTTCACTGCTGTAGTTGAACAAAAGATGTATGCTTTAGCTATAATTGGATTGTTAACTACAGTAATTTCAGCTTTTTATTATCTTAGAATAATTAAGACTATTTATTTTGATGACAGTGTTGTTAGTTTTGATATTACTAAAAATAAATTTGCCCAATTATCAATTTTTATAAGCTGTAGTATTCTACTTACTTTCTTCCTATATCCTTCAGTTTTGAATAATGTAGTAGATACATTATTTTTGAATTAATGAAATTGAGGTTAACAAAATTTAAAAGTGTTAAAAGCACAAATGATATAGCTCATATGCTTATCAAGAAAAAAAATATTAGACCAACAATAATCTTATCTGAGAGGCAATCTAAAGGTAGAGGAACAATGGGAAAAAAATGGATTTCTAAAAAAGGAAACTTATTCATAACTATTTTTTTTGATATGAGTAAAAAAAAAATTGATTTCAAGAAATTTGCAGTTTTAAACGCCTTTTTGTTAAAAAGCATTCTTAACAAAAAATTTTCAAACAAAATAAAAATTAAATGGCCAAATGACCTATTATTCAAAAAAAAAAAAATCTGTGGCATTCTACAAGAGACTGTTATTAATAGTGGAAAAAAATTTTTAATAGTTGGAATAGGAATAAATACCAATTTAGATCCTAAAAATAGTCATTTTTCGTCTACTTCTTTGAAACAAATCACAAATAAAAATATAGATAATAAAAAACTATTTATTATGATTAAAAAAAATTATGAAAAATTTTTATTTAAAGCCAATCAAAATTCCTTTTCGGAATTAAAAAAATTTACAAAAAAAATATGAAATTTTTAATTGGTGATATAGGCAACACTTCCACAAAAATTTGCGTTTTAAATAGTAAGTTTAAGATATTCAGATCATATAATTTTGAAACTAATAAAATGTATAGTGGTAATTTTTTGAAGATGATTACTAGAAGAAAAATATATAAAGATTTGAGTCCTATTTTCTTATTTTCAAGCGTTGTTCCTAAGGTATTTAGAAATATTGAAAAAAAATTAAAATTAACAAAATACAAAGTTTTAGAGTTAAAAAACTTAAATTTAAATAAAATTATAAAAATAAATGTAAAAAATAAAAAACAACTAGGTTCAGATCGAATAGCTAATGCGATTGGAGTAAAAAAATTTAAAAATTGTTTAGTTTTAGATTTTGGAACTGCAACAACCTTTGATGTTATTAAAAACGGTGTATATGAAGGCGGAGTAATTGCGCCTGGTGTAAAAATTTCTATTAAAAATTTAAGTAAATCAACTGCTTTACTTCCTTCAATTAATTTAAGCTCAAATCAGAAAAACTATGGTAAAAATACTATAGAAGCTATAAACGCAGGTTTCATTTGGGGATACGAGGGGTTAATAAACAATATAATCAATAAAATAATCTCTAAAAATAAAATTAAGTATAAAATTATATTAACGGGTGGTTATGCTAATTTTTTTAAAAAAATGATTAAAAAGAATGTTGTAGTTGATCAAGATATAACTGTTAAAGGTATATCAAATGTTTATAAAGAATTACTATGAGTAAAGAAGAATTACTTTTTTGCCCCCTTGGAGGATCAGGTGAAATAGGCATGAACATGAATCTCTATGCTTATGGTAAAGAAGACAATCAAAAATGGATTATTGTTGATCTTGGAGTTACATTTGCTGATGACTCTATTCCAGGTATTGATTTAATAATGCCAGATCCTGGTTTTATAATTGATAAAAAAGAAGATTTACTTGGTATCGTTTTAACGCATGCCCATGAAGATCATATTGGAGCAGTCGCACACATTTGGCCAGAATTAAAATGTAAATTATATGCTACTCCTTTTACAGCAGCTTTGATTACTGAAAAATTTAAAGAAAAAAAAATCGATGTTGCTTCTTATTTAAAAATTGTTCCATTAAATAGTAAAATTAAGCTAGGCGAATTTGAAATAGATTTTGTCACCCTCACTCATTCAATTTTAGAACCAAATGGATTAAGTATTAAAACACCTCTGGGAACAATTTTGCATACAGGAGATTGGAAAATAGATCCCAATCCGTTAATTGGAAATAAAATTGATCAAGATAAATTAAAAAAGATTGGCAATGAAGGCGTGTCAGCTATGATATGTGATTCAACGAATATTTTCAGCCCAGGAAGAGCAGGGTCGGAGTCAGATGTAAGAGATAGTTTGTTACGTATAATGGAATTGAAAACTAAAAGAATTTTAGTAACTTCATTTGCTTCAAATGTGGCTCGAATGGAGTCAATATTTTATTGTGCTAAAAAAACAGGTAGAGCTATATGTTTGGTAGGTAGATCCATGCACAGAATATTTAAAGCAGCTAAAAAGTGTGGATATTTAAAAGGATTGATTGATCCAATTGAGCCAAGGGATGCAAAAAAAGTTGCAAAAAATAAAATTCTTTTTTTAGCAACTGGTAGCCAAGGCGAACCCATGGGAGCAATGAATAGAATTGTTAATGGTTCTCATCCAGATGTTTTTTTAGAAGAAGGAGATTGTGTAATTTTTTCATCCAAAATAATTCCAGGAAATGAAAAAAAACTTTATAACTTACAAAATCAAATAGTTAGAAATAATATTGAAATTATAAGTGAAGAGAATGCCTTTGTACATGTATCTGGTCATCCAAATAGAGATGATTTAAAAGACATGTATAAATGGGTAAAACCAAAAAGTGTTATTCCAGTCCATGGTGAGCACAGACATATGCAAGAGCATGTAAATTTTGCTAAAGAAATGCAGGTTCCAAAAACATTGTTGATTGAGAATGGTGATATAATTAAACTTTTACCTGGAGATGCTCCTAAAGTAATTGATAAAGCTCCATCTGGAAGAGTTTATCTTGATGGAAGCATTAATGTTGAAACAGATGCTCAATCAATTAAAGATAGGAAAAATTTGTCAATCAATGGATACTTAGAAATTACACTTCTAGTATCTAATAATGGGAAAATAAAAAAACCAATTATTTCTTACAGAGGCATTCCAGAAAAAGAAAATTCAGAGCATTTTATTTTTGATATGGAAGATGAAATTTTTAATATATGTAGAACTTTTTCCTTAGATAATAAAAACCAACAAAAAAATTTAATCGATACTATCAAGCAAAATTGCAGGAGAATCGTTAGGGAAAAAACTGGAAAGAAACCTTTTACCAATATTAATATTGCGAGAATTTAGTGGGAATTACTGGCTCTATAATAGTTTACGTGTTGATTTGGTGGATAATTTTTTTTTCTGTTTTGCCTGTGGGAATTCAATCAAACAAAGAAAAATTTCAAGAAAAAATAGAGGGAGTTGATCCTGGAGCCCCTAATAATCCAAAAATAGCAAGAAAATTTTTAATTACTACGATAATCACTTCATTAATTTTTATTGTAATATATTATCTTGTTGAGTTTGATTTACTAAATTTAAGAGAATATTTGCAATAAAATGTATCTATCAAAATTATTTATTCCAATAACCAAAGACATACCAGCTGAGGCAAAAATTAAGTCACATCAACTAATGTTACAGGCTGGAATGATCAAACAATCTTCTGCAGGTATTTATTCATGGCTACCATTAGGGTTTAAAATTATGAAAAAAATCGAACAAATAGTAAGAGAAGAACAAAATTTTATTGGAGCTCAAGAGATGTTAATGCCAACTATCCAATCAGCTGAAATTTGGAAGGAGAGTGGCAGGTATGATGATTATGGCGAGGAAATGTTAAGAATTAAAGATCGGCAAGGAAGAGAAATGTTATACGGACCTACAAATGAGGAACTAATTACAGACGTTTTTAGATCGAGTATAAAATCATATAAATCACTTCCGCAAATTCTTTATCATATACAATGGAAGTTTAGAGATGAGATAAGACCAAGATTTGGTGTAATGAGGTGCAAAGAATTTTTTATGAAAGATGCCTACTCATTTGATTTAACCGATGATGATGCAAAAAATTCTTACAATAAAATGTTTTTTTCTTATTTAAAAACATTTAGCAGATTAGGTTTGAAAGCCATTCCAATGGCTGCAGACACTGGGCCGATTGGTGGAGATCTATCTCATGAGTTTATCATTTTAGCAGAAACTGGCGAGAGTCAAATATATGCTGATAAAAGAATATTTGAAATTAATTTAGATAAATACGATTTTAGCGACACTTCTCTCTCTAAAATGAGAAAAGATTTTACAGATATTTATGCAGCAACAGATGAAAAATTTGATGAAAAAAAATTTAATAGAGAAGTTGAAAAGAAAAATCAGATTAAAACAAAAGGTATCGAGGTAGGACATATTTTTTACTTTGGCGATAAATACTCAAAACCAATGAATTGTTTAATAGACGATAAAAGTGGTAAGAAAATTTCTGTAAAAATGGGATCATACGGTATTGGAGTTTCTAGACTCGTAGGAGCAGCGATTGAGGCAAATTATAACGATGGTATAATGAAATGGCCAAAGTCAATATCACCATTTGATGTAGTTATCATTCCAAGCATTAACAAAAACAATAAAGAAAACTTACAAAAAGCAGAAAAAATATATCAAGAGTTAAAAAAACAAAATATTGACGCATTGTTGGATGATGTTGATGAGAATATGTCAAATAAATTTAAAAAACATGACTTAATAGGCATTCCTTTTCAAATAATTATTGGATCAAAATCTGAGGAAAATAAATTTGAGTTTAAAGAATTAAACTTTGAAAGTGAAATGTTAAGTCTAGAAGATATTAAATCTAAACTTAAAAGATAATATTTTGTTCACAAAAGTAGAAAGACTAATTTCATCAAGAAATCTCAAACCTAAAAAAAAAGAGGGTTTTTTAAAAATAATTTCTATTTTTTCTTTTTTAGGAATTATGCTTGGCGTAGCAATTTTAATTATTGTTATGTCAGTAATGAATGGTTTTAAGACAGAGTTAACAAACAAAATACTTGGTTTAAACCCACATATTGTAATTCAACCTAACGGATTTTATATTGATGAAAAATATATTTTAAAAATTAAAGATAATTTTAAAGATATTTCAGTAAGTAAAACTTATTCAGGTGAAGGTATAATAATTAATAATGACCAAGCAAAAGGTATTATTTTTAAAGGTGTTAATAAAGAAGAAAAAAAAATAAAAGAATTTTTAGAGAAAAATACTGTAAGTGGTGATGTAAAAAAATTTAAAAAAAATAGTGTATTTATCGGATCTGAACTTGCATTTAATTTAAATTTAAACGAAGGTGATAGGATTAATTTAATGTCATCAGCATTTGTTGCCACTCCATTAGGGAGTTTACCAAAACAGGAAAATTTTAAAGTAGCAGGGATATTTAATACTGGATTTATGGAGTTTGATCAAAGCATTATTTTTCTGACAACAGAAGATGCATTGTCAATTTTTGACAAAGATACCAACGATCAAAACCTAGAAATTTATTTAAAAAATCCTCTTGAAGCTAATTTATACAAAAAGCAAATTGAGAAATTTAATCAAAATTATTTTATTTATACCTGGTCAGACTTAAATAAATCATTTTTTAGTGCCTTGAAAGTTGAAAGGAATGTAATGTTTATAATACTAACTTTAATAATTATTGTAGCTGCATTTAATATTATTTCAGGCCTTACAATATTAATTAAAAACAAAACTAAAGAAATAGCTATTTTAAAAACCTTAGGCTTAAATAATATTTCAATTAAGAAATCATTTTTTTTAACAGGTTTTACTATAGGTTTTTTTGCTACAATATCTGGTATAATTTTAGGAATAATATTTTCATCAAATATCGAAAAAGTAAGAATACTTTTATCAAAAGTTTTTAAATTAGAAATATTTCCAAGTGATATTTATTTTTTAGAGGAGTTGCCAAGTGAAATAAATTTGTATTCAATATTTATAATTTTTATCCTTTCAATATTAGTTTCAGCTATTGCTTCATATATACCAGCTAGGCATATCTCAAAAATGAAAACATTTAGAGCATTAAAATATGAATAAGTTTTTAATTGAAACTGTTAATCTCAAAAAAACTTATCAGCATTTTAATGGTAATATCACATTATTTAACAATCTAAATCTGAAGATAAAGCAAGGAGACCTTGTAGCATTAGTTGGTCCATCTGGATCAGGAAAGACTTCATTGCTTCATTTATTAGCATTGTTAGATGAGCCCACAAGGGGAGATATCAAAATAAATGATATCTCTACAAGAAAATTTACAGAAGAAAAAAAAGATGAAACTAGAAGAAAAAATATATCAATTATTTTTCAGGATAATAATTTATTAAATGATTTTACTGCCATTGAAAATGTAATGATGCCACTAATAATTAAAGGTGAGAATGCTAAACTTGCTATAAAAGAAGCGCAAAAAATTCTTAAAGCTGTTAAAATTCTGGAAAGGTCTCAACATTTTCCAAACGAACTTTCTGGTGGCGAACAACAAAGAGTAGCTATTGCGAGAGCTTTAATTGCTAAGACAAATTTAGTATTAGCAGATGAACCAACTGGTAATTTAGATTTCAAAACTTCTAAGGAAATATTTTCTTATTTTTTAAAATTAAAAAAATTAAAAAAAACAATAATTTTTGCAACTCATAATAGAGAACTTGCTAACAGGGCAGATTACAAGTTGTTTATTTCAAATGGTGATATAAAACGAGTTAATGCTCGTTAATAATAAGAATTTTAATCATTTAAAAGTTCATACTCAATACTCAATATGTGAGGGAGCTATAAAAATTGATGAATTAGCAGATTATTGTAAGTCAAAAAAATTAAAATCTATAGGTTTAGCTGATAGCTATAATTTATGTGGTGCGCTAGAATTTTCAGAAAAAATTTCTAAAGTCGGCACACAACCTATTATTGGAACTCAAATAAACATTAATTCGCTGAATATAATCGGAAAAGTTTCATTATACGCAACATCTGAAGAAGGTTATAAAAATTTAACAAAACTATCTTCATCAAGTTATCTTAAAAGTAATGCTTCAACGGATCCATCTTGCAGCCTTGAAGATCTAATAGAAAATAATGAAGGCTTAATATTATTAACCGGAAATTACACAAATTTTTTTGGTAAAATATTTTATAAAAATAAACTTAAAGATTTTGAACGCATTCTAAGTTCTCTTAAAAAAAATTTTAGAGATAGATTATATTTAGAAATTCAACGTCATAATGAATATCAAGAAAAAAACTTTGAAAATTATTTACTTAATCTCTCAAAATCTTTACAATTACCATTAATTGCTACACAAGAAATTTTTTATATAAATAAAGAAATGTATGAGGCCCATGATGCGCTAGTTTGTATTGGAGAAAAAAATTTTGTAGATGATAAAAATAGATTTAGGTACAATAACCAACATTATTTTAAATCTCAAGAAGAGCTAGAAAAAATATACTCAGATATTCCAGAAGCATTATTGAATAATTACAACTTTCATTTAAGATTTAACTTTAAACCAAAAAAATCAAAACCAATACTACCATCTATTGCTAGTAAGGAAAGCGTTTCTCCTGAAGAAGAATTATCAAAGTTGGCAACGAAAGGATTACAAAACAGACTAGAACATTTCATTTTCAAAAAAAACAAGATTAAAACAAAGGAACAAATAAAAGAAATTTATGCAGATAGATTAACGCATGAAATAAATATTATTAACTCTATGAATTATGCGAGTTATTTCTTAATAGTATCCGATTATATAAAATGGGCTAAAAATAATTCTATTCCAGTTGGACCAGGAAGAGGTTCAGGTGCGGGATCGCTAGTAGCTTATTCTTTAGACATTACAGATTTAGATCCAATAGAGTTTGATTTGATATTTGAAAGATTTTTAAACCCTGATAGAATTTCTATGCCAGATTTCGATATAGATTTCTGCGAGGAAAAAAGAGATCAGGTATTTGAATATTTAAAATCAAAATATAAAAATGGTGTAGCCCATATCATTACTTTTGGTAAATTGAAGGCCAGGATGGTTTTAAGAGATGTTGGACGTGTTTTAGGCCTCTCTTATGGTCATGTAGATAGAATTTGTAAAATGGTGCCATTTGATCCGTCTAGACCTCTTTCACTTCAAGAGTCAATCGATCGTGAGCCTAGATTTAAGGAAGAAGTTAAAAGCAATATTAAGGTTAAAAAACTTTTGGAACTTTCTTTAAAATTAGAGGGGCTTAATCGTAATATGGCAACTCATGCTGCGGGAGTCGTTATCGCCGGAGATAAACTAGCTGAACAATTTCCATTATACATTGATCATAGCTCAAATTTAACTTTGCCATCGACTCAATATGACATGTATTCCTCAGAAAATGCAGGACTTGTAAAATTTGATCTACTTGGTTTAAAAACACTAACTGTAATCGATAATACTATCAAGAGGTTAAAACTTAAAAAAATTGATTTAGATATAAGTACAATTGACCATAATGATGAGAAAGTTTTTTCATTACTTTCAACAGGAGAGACAACAGGATTGTTTCAGCTTGAAAGTGCTGGAATGAGGGAGGCAATTAAACAAATGAAACCAAATAAATTTGACGATATCATTGCACTTGTTGCTTTATATAGACCAGGTCCAATGAGCAATATCCCGATTTATAATGATTGTAAAAATGGAATAAAAGAACCTGATTACATTCATCCAACTTTAAAAGAAATATTAACTCCTACTTATGGGATAATTATTTATCAAGAACAAGTAATGCAAATTGCCCAGACATTAGCTGGATTTACAGCTAGTGAGGCAGATATTCTCAGAAGAGCCATGGGTAAAAAGAAGAAAGCAGAACTAGATAAGCAAAAAGAAAGATTTATTAATGGTGCTTTAAAAAAAGGTATAGCGAAAGATGTTGCTAATTTTGTTTTTACAAAAATTGAACCTTTTGCTCAATATGGTTTTAACAAAAGCCATGCAGCAGCTTATGCCTTGATTGCTTATCAGACAGCTTTTTTAAAAACTTACTATAAAGAGGATTTTATAGCGGCAACAATGTCAACAGAACTCACGAACACCTCAAAATTAAGGGAGTTTATTGAAGAATTGAAAAAGCTTAAAATTGAAATAGTGAAACCATCAATTAATAACTGTTATGCAGATTTTAGAGCTATTAATGAAAAAATCATTTATGGACTTGGCGCTATAAAAAATGTTGGTTACGAGGCCATATCAAATATTATTAACGAAAGAGAAACCAATGGGTCCTTCAAATCTTTTACCGATTTTGTCAATAGAGTAAACGCAAAAGATGTAAACAAACTTCAATTGGAGGGTTTAGTTAAAGCTGGAGTATTTGATGAATTCGAAAAAGATAGAAATAAAATATTAAATTCGATACCTAAAATTATACAGAAAATTAAGAATATTAATGATGATAAAGATAATAATCAATCAAACCTTTTTGCCGATCAAGAAAATAGTCAAACAGAGTTTGAGTTTTTACCCTCAACCTCCTGGAAACAAAAAGAGCTTTTATCTGAAGAATTTAAGTCAATTGGATTTTATTTATCTAATCATCCATTAAATGAATTTGAAGAGGTTTTTAATCAATTGCATATTAGTTCATACAATCAATTTTATGAAAATGAGCAAAATGATGGTTTGGTAGCAGGTACGATAATGTCAATTCAAGAAAAGAAAAGTGCAAAGGGTACTCCTTATGCAATCGTTAAATTCAGTGATAAACAAGCAGAGTTCGAACTTTTCTTATTTGCTGAAATCTTAGTTTCAAACAGAGAAAAACTTAAAGAGTCAGAGTCTTTTGTTTTAACCTTGCAAAAAGATAAAATATCTGGAGAAAACATAAAAAAAAGAATTAATGTTAAAAAAATCATTAGTTTAGATGAAGCAATTAATAAACCTTATTCAAAAGTAACAATCGAGCTAAAAAATGACTTTAATATTAATGAAATAAAAGAATTATTGTCTAATAAAGGTGAAACAAAAATCAATTTAGTCATTAAAGACAAAAATAAGCAAGCTCTCTATTCTTTACAAGAAAACAGAAAATTTGATCTAAATCACCTTAAAGCCTTAAAAGCTAAGAAATACGTTGAAAAAATAACAGTTTAGACAGTTGATTTTTTGATTTGATTGTATATATCTTGATTTAATTTCGCACACAGTTAGAAGGGCATTGCCCTACCGGTCCAATATTTTGGAATTACTGTGGTGGATTAACCGGAAAAAAATATGAACGTACCAAAAGTAGACATAAAACAATTATTAGAAGCTGGCGTACACCTAGGGCACAAAACTTTAAGGTGGAATCCAAAAATGAAGAAATACATTTTTGGTGAAAAAAACTCAATTCATATCATCGATTTGACACAGACAGTTGATTTCTTAAAAAATGCATTAGTGCAAGTACACAAAACTATTTCAAGTGGTGGAAAAATATTAATTGTTTCCACAAAAAAACAAGCTTCTGAGCAAGTGAGTGAATTAGCAAAAGAAACAGGTCAATACTATGTAAATTATAGATGGCTTGGCGGTATGTTGACAAATTGGAATACAATCCAAAATTCCATTAGAAGATTAAAAAAATTAAATGATCAATTATCAAAAGAAAATTTGGGATTCACAAAAAAAGAAATTCTTAAATTTGGTAAAGAAAAAGAAAAACTTCAAAGGTCTTTAGGTGGGATATCCGAAATGAAGAAAATACCAGACTTAATATTTATTATAGATACAAATATAGAGTCACTTGCTGTTGCAGAGGCAAAAAAACTGGGCATACCAATTATTGCTGTTTTAGATACAAATTCTGACCCCACTGGAATTGATTATCCAATTCCAGGCAATGATGATGCAAGAAGATCAATAAATTTATACTGTGAACTTCTTATGAATACTATCAAGGATGCAGAAAAATTTATAAAAGGAACAGAAGAAAATACTGAAGAAAAAACATCAAAATCAAAAAAAAAATAATTTAAATTATTATTAAATGTCTAATAAAGATTTACTAGGTAGTATCAAAAAATTAAGAGAAATGACTGGCGTTGGATTCAAAGATTGCAAAGTTGCGCTTGATGAGACCAAAGGTGATATAGAAAAATCTATAGAGTTTTTAAGAAAAAAAGGTATCGCAAAAGCATCAAAAAAAATGAGCAGAACTGCTACAGAAGGACTAGCTTTAGTTAAAGAGGATCAAGGCGAAGTCTCATTAATTGAGATTAACAGCGAAACAGATTTTGTGGCAAAAAATAAAGACTTTATAAGTTTCTGCAAAGAAATATCAGAAATAAATTTTAAAACAAAAGGTAATTTGAAAAATTTAAATGAAGCAAAAATGGCAAATGGAATATTAGTTAAAGATAATCTTGTTAATCTTATTGCAAAAATTGGTGAAAAAATAACTATAAGAAGAGCTAACTTTTTTAATAATTCAAATGGCATAAATTTTCATTATGTTCATTCTGCATTAGATAAAGGTATTGGAAAAATAATCTCAATAGTAAAATTAGAGGGTATTTCAAAAGGCAAGAATGATGAAATTGGCTCAAAAATTGCAATGCACATTGCAGCTTCAAATCCATTAGCTATTGATAAAGATAACATAGATAAAAAAATTGTTGATAAAGAACTTGAAATTATAAAAGCAGAAATTACTAACTCTGGTAAACCCGCTGATATGGCGGAAAAAATATCTAAAGGAAAAATAACTAAATTTTTAAATGATAATTCTCTTTTGAATCAATTGTGGATAATGGATCCTAAGAAAAAGGTTTTAGATGTATTGAAGGAAAATTCCACAAGTAAGCCATTACAAATTGTTGATTTTGTAAGATATAAGGTTGGAGAAGGAGTCTAAGAAGTGAGTAGCGAGTTTAATGAAAAAAATTATTCATCAAAGATGGATAAAAGCATTCAGTCTTTCAAAAAAGATATATCAACTTTAAGAACTGGTCGAGCTAATACAAATATGCTTGATACAATAAAAGTAGATGTTTATGGTCAATTGATGCCTATAGACCAACTGGCCACAGTAAGTGTTCCTGAAGCAAGATTAATATCTATTCAAGTTTGGGACAAAAATAACACTTCTCTTATTGAAAGCGCGATACAAAAATCTGAGCTAGGAATAAATCCGCAAATCGATGGTCAAATAGTGAGATTAAGAATTCCTGACTTAACAGAAGAAAGAAGAAAAGATTTAATAAAAGTTCTTAAAAATATGAGTGAAAAAAGTAAAGTTGCTATAAGAAACATAAGAAGAGAAGCAAATGAAGAACTAAAAAAAAAACTAAAAGAGAAAATTCTTTCAGAAGATGATAGTAAAAATTTTGAAAAAAATATTCAGAAAATAACAGATATTAATATTGAAAATATTGAAAAAATTTTAATTGAAAAAGAAAAAGAGATCAGCCAGATATGAATAAACTCAACCATGTTGCTTTTATCATGGACGGGAATGGCAGATGGGGAAAGAAGAAAAAAAGAAGTAGAAATTACGGTCATTTAAAAGGCGTCGAAGTTGTTAAAAAAATAGTTTCTTTTTCTATTAAAACTAAAATTCCCATAATTACATTTTATGTTTTTTCATCTGAAAATTGGAAACGTCCAAAAAGAGAAGTATTTTATTTATTTAAGTTAATTAAAAATTATTTCTCAAAAGAAATCAAAAATATTACTAGCCAAGGTATCAAAATAAATATTCTTGGTGAAATTAATAGATTGTCAGCCGACATTAAATCTACCCTAAAAAAGACTGAGGAACTCACTTATAATAATAAAAAAATTATAGTAAATTTAGCAATTAACTATGGATCAAAAATAGAAATTTTAAATGCTATAAAAAAAACTAAAAAATTAACAATAAAAAATTTTAAGAAAAATCTTTATACCAAAAATTTACCAGATCCTGATATATTAATAAGAACTGGCGGTCATCAAAGATTAAGCAATTTTTTACTTTGGCAACTGGCATATTCAGAACTCTTTTTCCTAAAAAAATTATGGCCAGATTTTAATTCTAATGATTTAATAAAAATAATTAAAAAATACAAAACAAGTAAAAGAAATTTTGGTGGTGTTTAATGTCTATAAATCTAAAAAAAAGAATTTATACTTCGATTATATTATTTTTGATAATTTATTTAATTATTAGTTTTAATTTTTTTTTGCTTTTCATATTAATTGTTTTAGGCAATTTATCTATTCTTGAGTTTTTTAATATTTCAAAAAGAATAATAAAAAATAAATTTAATCTATTTTTTATAAATACAATATTTAGCTTATATATTTTTCTTTTTTGTATTTTATTTTTTTATTTTTCGAATATTTTATATTTAAAAATAATTTTATTTTCATTATTATTTGGATGTATAGCATCAGATGTTGGAGGTTATGTATTTGGTAAATTTTTCAAAGGTCCAAAATTAACAAAAATAAGCCCAAAGAAAACTATTACTGGATCTATTGGTTCAATTATTTTTACTATTGTTATTATAACGTTTTTATTTTTTTATATTACAAATAGCTTTAGCTACTACAGCATTATTATAGCAATATTAACTTCTTTAAGCTGTCAAGTCGGCGATCTATTTTTCTCGTACCTAAAAAGAAAGGCTAAGATAAAAGATACAGGAAATTTTTTACCTGGTCACGGAGGAATTTTAGATAGATTAGATGGAATTCTTTTAGCTATTCCACTAAGTGTTTTGAGTCTCACCTTATTTTAACAAATGAAAAAAATAATTTCAATTTTAGGTTCAACTGGTTCAATTGGTTTGTCTACATTGAGTATAGTTGATAAAAAAAAAAATTTATTAACTATAAATTTTTTAGCAGCTAATAAGAATTATAAACTTATTTGTAAACAAATTCTCAAATACAAACCAAAATATTTTATAATTAAAAACAAGATAATTTTTAATAAAGTGAAACAAAAATTTAAAAATAATAAAACAATTATTCTCAATGATTATAAATTTAAAAACCCCAAGAAATTAGATGTAATTGTCTCTGCGATACCAGGAATAGAGGGATTAAAACCAACTTTAGAACTAATTAAAGAAACAAAAAAAATACTCATTGCGAATAAAGAGTCAATAGTTTGTGGCTGGAATTTATTAAAGAAAGAAGCAATAAAAAATAAAACAAAAATTATACCAATTGATTCTGAGCACTTTTCGATACTGAAATTATTAGAAAAAGAAGATGTCAAACTAATAAAGAAAATTTATATAACTGCATCTGGTGGTCCTTTTTTGAATTTTAAAAAGAAACAATTATTAAAAATTCAACCCAAAGACACATTAAAACATCCTAAATGGAAAATGGGAAAAAAAATTACAGTCGACTCTGCAACTCTAATGAACAAAATGTTTGAAGTCGTTGAAGCGCAAAAGTTGTTCAATATACCAATTTCAAAATTAGAAATTTTGATACACCCAGAGTCCCTTGTTCATGCAATAATTTCTTTTAATAATGGATTAATAAAATTTATTTATCACGAGACTTCAATGATTATTCCCATAGCTAACGCAATATTAGAAAGAGATCTTAAAATTGAAAATTTTCTTAAAACTAAAAAAAGAAATTTAGATATAATAAAAGATTTAACTTTTCAAAAAGTAAATTCAAATATATTCCCGGTAATAAAGCTAAAAACTAAGATAAATGAGCTTCCATCATCACCGATAATTTTTAATGCGTTTAATGAAATATTAGTTGATCGATTTCTCAAGAAAAAGTTGTCTTTTTTAGGTATTTCTAAAACTATTATGAGCGTTCTTAATACTAGATTGTATAAAAAATATGCTATAAGGAACCCTAAAAACATCAAAGAAATTATAAATATAGATAACTGGGCAAGAGAAAGTATTACAAAAAAACTGAGATAAAATGTTTAAAAAAATTTTTATAATTATTACATTTTTACTATTCAACTCAATTTCTAATGCCGAAGTTGTAAATAAAATTCAAATTGATGGTAACAAAAGAATATCAGATGAAACTATTAAAGTTTACGGAGAGATAAAACTTAATAAGGATTATAGTGAAGCAGAACTAAATAAAATTTTAAATAATCTTTACAGCACAGATTTTTTTGAAGATATAAATCTTAAAATAAATAATAACACTCTTAATATTCAAGTTAAAGAATATCCGGTAGTAAATAAATTAATTTTCGTTGGAGAAAAGAAAAAAGGCTATAGAGATGAAATTAAAAAATTAATCAAAACTAAAGAAAATAGTTCTTTTATAAAAGCATATCTTTCAAAAGATGTTGAAATAATTAAAAAACTATATTCATCTTTAGGATATAACTTTGCAAAAATTGAAGTTAAAACAAATGAAATTGACAACACTAATTTGGATTTATTAATTGAAATTAATAGAGGTGAAAGAACTAAAATATCCTCAATAAATTTTATTGGAAATAATAAAATAAGATCTAAAAGATTAAGAGACGTTATTGCAAGTGAGGAAGCAAAATTTTGGAAAATTATATCTAAAAATACAAACCTAAGTGAAAATTTAGTTAACTTAGACAAAAGATTGCTAGTGAATTACTATAAGTCTATAGGTTTTTACGATGTAAAAGTTAATTCAAATATAGCAAAAATTAACCAAGAGGGAAATGCAGAGTTAATTTATACTGTAGAGGAAGGCAATAGATACACAATTAACAAAATTTCTACAAATGTAGATCAAGTTTTTGATAAAAAAATATTCTTCCCATTAAATGAAGTATTTAACAAACATGTTGGAGATTACTATTCTCCTTTTAAAGTTAAAAAACTTTTAGAAGAAATTGATATTTTAATTGAAAATAACAACTTACAGTTTGTAGAGCATAATGTTGAAGAAATAATTGATGAAGATAATATCAAAATTATTTTTAATATATTTGAAGGAGAAAAAAAATTAGTTGAAAGAATAAATGTCACTGGGAACAATACAACTAACGAAGATGTAATTAGAGGAGAATTAATTTTAGATGAAGGTGACCCTTTAACGAACCTTAACCTAGAAAAATCCATTGCAGAGATAAAAGCTAGAGGATTATTTAAAGATGTAAAATATGAAGTTAAAGATGGATCTGCTAGTAATTTAAAAATAATTGATATAGATGTTGAGGAACAGTCTACAGGAGAGATAAGCGCTGGAGCCGGCATAGGTTCTTCAGGAGGAACTATTGCATTTGGTATAAGAGAAAATAATTGGTTAGGTGAAGGAAAATCCTTAGGATTAGACTTACAATTGGATGAAGAGTCTCTAGCTGGGTTTGTGACTTACGAAGATCCAAATTATAATTTTTTAGGTAATTCTATATTCTACAAATTATCAAGTGAAAAAAATGATAAACCCAATCAAGGTTATGAAAACTCAATTGTTTCAGCAGCGATCGGAACGAGCTTTGAACAATATAAGAATGTGAATGCATCTCTTGCACTAAACGCAAGTTATGACGATTTAAAAACAGAAAGTTCAGCTTCTTCGTCACTAAAAACACAAGAGGGTGAGTTCAAAGAATTTTCAGGAAGTTATGGTTTTACATTTGATGAGAGAAATCGAGTTTTTATGCCAACAAGTGGATCTTTAATAAGCTTTAACCAAACATTGCCTTTTTATGCCGATAAAAAATTTGTTGCTAATACCTTTACTTCAAGTTTCTATAAGTCCTTAAGCGAAGATGTAGTAGGCTCAGGAAAATTATTCTTATCTGCAATTAATGGGTTGGGTGATGATGATGTAAGACTTAGTAAAAGAAGAAGCTTATCTGATAAAAGATTAAGAGGTTTTGAAAGAGGCAAAGTAGGTCCGGTTGATGGTAATGATCATATAGGAGGAAATTATTCAGCTGCATTAAATTTCGAGGCAAATTTGCCTAATCTTCTTCCAGATAACACTAATGCGGATGCTTCAATATTCTTAGATTTTGGAAATGTTTGGGGCGTTGATTATTCAAGTGCAATTGACGATAGTAATAAAATACGATCCTCAACAGGAGTTAATATAAATTGGATTTCTCCAATTGGACCTCTATCTTTTGTTTTTTCTCAAAATTTAATAAAAGCTAATACAGATAAGACTGAGAGCTTTAGTTTCAATTTAGGTACAACTTTTTAATTTATGAAAAAAATTTTAATTATAATTTTTATTTGTTTTTTTCCCTTTAACTATTCCTTAGCAGATACTCCATATTTTTTAGATTTTAAAATGATTTTAAATGAGAGCACTGCTGGAAAAAAAGCTCAAACTTATCTTAAAAATAAATTAGATAAGGGTTTCAAAGACTTAAATTCAAAAAAAGATAAAATTTTAGATGAAGAAAAGAAAATAGTTCAACAAAAAAAAGTTATATCAAATGAAGAGTATAAAAAGAAAATTTCTGAGCTGAGGTCTACTGTTTCATCTTTGCAAAAAGAGAGGAATACTTTAATAGAGTCAGTTGCAAAACAAAGAGCAAAAGCTAAAAGCGAGTTGTTAAAAAATCTTAATCCAATTGTTAAAAATTATATGAAGGAAAAAAAAATACGAATGGTAGTAGATAAGAAGAATGTGCTACTAGCTGACGAAAACTTAGACATAACAAAAGATATAATAACACTATTAAATCAAAAACTTAAATCTATTAAATTGAATTAAATATTAATGAATTCAAATTTTTTTTTTTTAAAAAAAAAACAAAAAATTAATCATTTTTTTTCTAAAAATAAGTTTAAAAATAATTTTACAGTCAATGATATTAAATCATTACAGTTTGCACAAAAAAATGATTTAACTTTTTTTGATAATATCAAGTATAAGTCTTTAGCGATTAATACAAAAGCTTCAGCTTGTATTACTACAGAAAAGCTTTCAGAGTTTATTCCAAAAACTATAGAGAAAATAATTGTTAAAAATGTTTTATTAGAATTAGCTATTGTTGTTAAAAAAATGTACCCAGATTCAGATATAGATTATCCAGATTTGTCTTTAAAACAGGCTAAAAGTCTAAAAATCAGTAAAGTTAAATTTGGTAACAATGTTTTAGTTGGTAAAAAAGTAAAAATAGGCAAAAATACAATTATTGGTTCGCATGTAATAATAGAACAAAATGTTCATATTGGTGAAAATTGTGTAATTGGTTCAGGTTCGATTATTAAAAATGCAATAATAGGAAATAGTGTCGTTATGCAAGATAATTGTAAAGTTGGACAAAAAGGTTTCGGTTTTATTCCGATTAAAAACAAAAATATTAAATTTCCTCATATTGGAAAAGTGATTATAGATGACAATGTAGAGATAGCTTCAGGATGCACAATAGACCGAGGTTCAATTAATGACACAAAAATTGGTAAAAATACCTATTTAGACAACCAAGTACATATTGCACATAATGTTGAAATTGGTTCTAACTGCATGATTGCAGGTCAAGTCGGCATTGCCGGAAGTTCAAAAATTGGAAATAATGTTTCAATCGGAGGACAGGCTGGAGTTTCTGGACACTTAAAAATAGGAAACAATGTAAAAATTGGAGGAGGCAGCGGCGTTGTGAAAGATGTTGAAGACAATCAAATTATTATGGGTTATCCAGCAACAACTCTTAAAAAATTTTTAAATAATAATAAAAAATGAGCAAAGTTGAATTAAATAAAAAAGATATTGAAAATTTACTACCACATCGTGAACCAATGCTATTAATTGATAAATTAATAAACATTGTTCCTTTGAAATCAGCAACAGCAATAATGTATGTAAAAAAAAATGGTTTTTACGTTCAAGGGCATTTTCCAGGACAGCCAGTTATGCCGGGAGTGCTTATAGTAGAGGCCTTCGGTCAAGCAGCTGCAGCTTTAACAGCACACGGAATTGACCCTAAAGAATATGCTAATAAATTAGTTTATTTAATGGGTGTAGATAAAGCTAGGTTTAGAAATCCAGTTATTCCAGATTGTGAACTACACTTAGAAATTGAGGCAATAAGATCTCACGGTAGAGTGTGGAAGTATAAGGGTACAGCAAAAGTTGATGGAAAAAGAATGGCAGACGCAGAGTGGTCAGCAACAATAGTAGATAGGAAAGAATGATACATAGTTCAAGTATAATTGATAAAAACGCTAAAGTTTCGAAATCCGTTAAAATCGGACCATTTTGTTATGTTGGACCAAATGTAGAACTATTAGATGATGTTGAGCTAGTTTCAAATGTTCATATTGAAGGATATACAAAAGTAGGAAAAGGAACTAAAATTTTTCCATTTTCATCTATAGGTACGCAGCCACAAGACCTTAAATTTAAAAATGAAAAAAATAGCCTGTCTATTGGTGAAAAAAATATCATTCGCGAATACGTGACTATAAACCCAGGTACAGAGGGCGGCGGATCTAAAACAGAAATAGGAAATAATTGTCTATTCATGATCTCATCACACATTGCCCATGATTGTAAAATTGGTAACAATGTTATTATAGCAAACAATGTTCCGCTAGGAGGACATGTTACAATAGAAGACTCGGTCGTAATTGGAGGTAATTCTGCAGTGCAGCAATTTACAAGAATTGGCCGTTTAGCGATGATTGGAGGAATGACAGGAGTTTTAAAAGATGTTACTCCTTTTGGGCTTTCCATTGGTAACAGAAATTATTTACAAGGTTTAAATTTAATCGGTTTACGTAGAAAAAAATATGACAATAAAAAAATTATGGGATTAGATAAAGCCTATAAAGAAATTTTTTCTTCAAAAAATTTATATGAAAATTTAAGTAAAATTAATGGTGAATATAAAAACAATGAACTTGTTACAGAAGTAATAAGATTTATTGAAAAAGATAAAAAAAGACCCATTTGCTCACCACAGAATTAAATTATGATTGGTTTAATTTTTGGAGAAACAGATTTTCCAAAATATATTTATAAAAAAATAAAAGGTAAAAAAAATTACCTTATTATTGATTTAACAAAAAAAAAATTTTTTAAGAAAGATAAGAACTCCCATTCTATATCTGTAGGTCAATTTGGTAAAATTATCTCAAAACTAAAAGAAAATAATTGTAAAAAAGTACTTTTTGCTGGAAAAGTTCAAAAACCAAATTTTTCAAGAATTAAACTTGATTTAAAAGGAATTTATTATATTCCAAGAATTATAAAGAAGTCAAAACTTGGTGATGCTGCTCTCTTAAAAGAAATAATCGATATTCTTAAGAATGAAAAAATTCAAACTATTAGCTCAACAGCTTACACGCCAGAGCTGAATTTATCTAAAGGTAATTACTCTAAATATAGACCAGATATAAAAGATAAAAAAGATATTAATAATGCCTTAAGGGCATTAAATAAATCTAATCAATATAACCATATCCAGGGTGCTATAAGCAGAGACAATTTTATTATTCTTGAAAAACAAGAGGGCACACAAAAAATGTTGAAAAAGATTAAGAAGATGAAAAATAATAATAAGGGCGTTCTTGTTAAATTTCCAAAAAAAAAACAAGATCCAAGAATAGATTTACCTACAATAGGCTTAAACACATTAAAACAATGCAAAGCAGCTGGTCTTAAAGGTATAGTTCTAAAACATAAAAAAAATATTTTTTTAGATAAAAGTCAATCAATTAATTTTGCTAATAAAAATAAAATGTTTATTTTCGTTAAATGAAAAAAATAATTCTAATTACTTCTTTATTTCTAATATATAGCTCCCATACACTATCTTACGAACCGAAATTGCAAAAAATTATAGGTGATTTAGATAGCCCGTGGAGCCTTTCTTTCATTAATAATAATAAAGCAATAATTACAGAAAAAGCAGGAAATTTAATATTAGTAGACTTAGTCAATAAAAAAATAAAAAAAATTAAACATAATTTAAACATTTTAGAAGACGGGCAAGGAGGTTTGTTAGAAGTGCTTTATTACGAGGATCAAGTCTTTGTGTCCTACTCTGAAAATCTTAAAAAAGGTAATTCTAGCACATCAGTAGCTTCAGCAAAATTTAATGAAAATGTTTTAAATTTTAAAAATATTTTTAGAGCAGAACCGCCAATAAAATCAGGCTATCATTTTGGATCTAGATTAATTATTAAAGATAATTTTCTTTACATAACAGCCGGAGAAAGAGGACAAGGAATGATTGCTCAAAATCCATCTAAACATCCTGGAAGTATTATTAGAATTCATCTAGATGGAAAAATCCCAAAGGACAATCCAAAGTTTAAAGGTAAAAAAGAATGGCTGCCCGAGATATACCAAATTGGAGTAAGAAACCCTCAAGGTATGGCTTTGTCACCATTCGATAAT
>Ga0315330_10000583_pt1 | contig 22956 bp, 26 predicted proteins | sample M140m34915metaG_FD_203453 | JGI IMG/M metagenome (GOLD analysis project Ga0315330, IMG submission 203453) | Ammonia-oxidizing marine archaeal communities from Monterey Bay, California, United States - M1 40m 34915 | ecosystem: Environmental > Aquatic > Marine > Intertidal zone | place: USA...
GCTGTGATATCAGATATGAGAAATAATGGAATTAATGGGGCTAAGACAGATTACAAAGGAGAAGGTCCTAATTTATTATCTGGGTATGATCCTTACGAGTCAATAAGAACAAAATTAGGTAAACTTCTCAACTGCAATTTTAAAGAATTATCACTTATACAAAACGCCACCTTTGGCATGAATTTCGTTGCTCATGGATTAGACCTTATAAAAGGTGATGAGGTGATTAATACTGATCAAGAACATGGAGGAGGGTATGCTGCATGGAAACAGCTTGCAAAAAGAAAAGGAATTATTTACAAGCAAGCTACAATGCCAGTTCCCGCAAATGATAAACAAGAAATTATTGACTCAATTTTAGGTCAGGTAACAAAAAACACCAAAGTAATTGCAATTCCTCATATTATATCTGTTTACGGTACTGTAATGCCAGTTAAAGAAATATGTGAATTTGCAAGATCAAAAGGAATTTTCACGGTTATTGATGGAGCACAGGCTATAGGTCAAATTGATGTTGATTTAAAAGATTTAATGTGTGATGCATATTATTCAAGTCTTCATAAATGGCTTCTTTCTCCACCTGGTAGTGGAATTTTATATTTAGACGAAAAAATATCAGCAGATATATGGCCTACACTTTCAAGCTATAATTGGGATAATCAAGATGATAAAGGTTTTAGTCTTCAACAATCAGGAACAGGTAATCCATCCCTTAGAATTGGTTTAGAGTCATCAATAGATTTTTTTAATATGATTGGAAAAGAAAGATGGTTAGGTAGAGTTAAAGAATTAGGGAAATATTTAAGAGACGGATTAAAACAATTAGATAATGTAGAAATTGTTTCATCTCATAATGAAAGTTTATGTGCTGGTTTAACTACTTATAAGGTTGAAGGTCTAACCGGACCAGAATTACAGAAGACTTTATGGGAAAAGGAGAGACTTCAACCAAGATCTGTAGGAAAAGAATTAATGAGACACTCGGTACATATTTATAATCAAAAATCAGAAATAGATAAAACTTTTGAAGTAATCAGATCTGTATAATGAACTTGATAATTGACTTTTTTGCTGATGTTCCATTAGTTTTTAGAACATATATATTATTAGGAGGTATAGTTTTATTTTGGATTTTAGAAGGTATGATTCCACTTTATTCATTTAATTATAAGAAAGGTAGACACGCTTTTTTAAATCTATTATTTACGACTACAACAGCAATAATTGGTTTTGGTTTTGCGTTTTTATTATTAAAATCAACTGAAATAGTTAATGAATCTCAGTTTGGAGTTATTCATTTGTTTGAACTTCCTCTTTTTGTAGAAGTTATAATTTCATTACTAATTCTTGATTTGGTAGGAGCTTATCTAGTTCATTTTGTTGAACATAAAGTTCCTTGGATGTGGAAATTTCATGTAATTCATCATAGTGATAAAAATGTTGATGTTACAACTGGACTTAGACATCATCCTGGAGAAACAGTTTTTAGAATTTTATTTACAATTTTAGGTGTTTATGTTTCTGGTGCATCTATAGGTATTGTAATGTTATACCAAAGTTTATCTGTTTTATTTGCTCACTTAACACATGCTAATATTAGTTTGCCACAAAATTTGGATAGAATAATTTCTTATTTACTTGTTACTCCTAATATGCATAAGGTTCATCATCATTACAAACAACCATTAACAGATTCTAATTATGGAAATATATTCTCAATTTGGGATAGAATTTTTGGAACATACACATATGTTAGTGATTCAAAATCATTGGTATATGGTATAGACACCCATATTAATGACAGGAAAATTGATTCTTTTATTAATTTATTAATCATTCCATTTAAGAAATTTAAGAAAACTAATAATTCAAAGTTTTCTTGATCATGAATCTTTCAATTCCTTCCTCCATTGAATCTCTTGAAAATATAAAAAATCATATTGTTAGAACACCATTATTATTCTCAGAAAGGTTGTCTGATGAAATAAATTCAAATATTTTTTTAAAATTAGAAAATCTTCAGAAAACAGGATCATTTAAGGCTAGGGGAGCATTAAATAAGATACTTAATATTAAAAATACAAAGAATGTAGTAGCTGCATCTTCTGGAAATCATGGAGCTGCAGTTTCTTATGCGCTATCTCAAAAAAATATGATTGGAACTATTTATGTTCCTGAAAACGTAAAAAAATCAAAAGTAAAAAATATTGAATCCTATGGTTCAAAAGTTATAAAATTTGGTGATGATTGTTTAGATGCTGAAAATGAAGCTATAAGAGTCTCAAAAGAATATGATTTTAATTTTGTTTCGCCATACAATGATATTGATATTATTTCAGGTCAAGGAACAATCGGTGTTGAGATATTAGATGATAATAACGAAATAGATATAGTATTCATTACTGTAGGTGGTGGTGGATTAGTATCAGGGATAGCCTCACATCTAAAATCTGTTAACCCAAATATTAAAGTCGTTGGATGTTCACCATTAAACTCATCAATAATGATAAATTCATTAAAAGAAGGAAAAATAATAAACTCAGAATCTAAAGATACACTTTCAGATGGATCTGCTGGTGGAGTTGAAGAAGGATCTATAACTTTTGATATGTGTAATGGGTTTATTGATGATTACTGTTTAGTTTCTGAAGATGAGATATCATTACAAATAAAAAATTCATTAAATATGGATAAAATGCTTATTGAAGGCTCAGCTGCAGTAGCCATTGCTTCTGCCTTAAAGATGAAGTCTCAATTACATAATAAAAATGTAGCAATAGTAATTTGTGGAGGAAATATTGGCAGAGATACTCTTAAAAAAATTCTATGAAAACTAAATTTTATACAAAAGATCAAATATTAAAATGTCTTGATAATATAGATTTAATTAAATCAATTGAAATTGGTTTTATTGAATATTCAAAAGGAAATTCTGTTGTTCCTCCAGTTGGAGAGCTTCTTTTTAATAATCCTCCCGGGGACGTACATATTAAATATGGATATATAAAAAGTCAAGATAATTATGTAGTGAAAATTGCTTCTGGATTCTCTAAAAATGAAAATTTAGGTCTTTCTTCAAGTCATGGAGTTATGGTTATGTTTGATAGTAATACTGGATATTTAAAATGTGTCCTACATGATGAAGGTCATTTAACGAATGTTAGAACAGCAATAGCTGGAGCCATCTGTACAAAATATATTGCTCCAACACAAATTAATGGAATTGGAATAGTTGGTACTGGAATTCAAGCTAGAATGCAATTAAAGTATTTAAAATTAGTAACTAATTGTAGGGAAGTGTTTGTTTTAGGAAGAAGCAAAGAAAAAATTTCTAAGTATATTCATGACATGAATTCATTAGGTTTTAATATAAACTCAGTAAGTAACTCAAGAGAGTTATGTAAAAAATCCAATTTAATTGTAACTACAACTAATGCTAATGAGAGTCTTATTAATAAAGAAGATGTACAAATAGGAACTCACATAACTGCGATAGGGTCAGATACACCAGATAAAAGAGAGTTAGACCCTGAAATACTAAATATCTCAGATGCAGTAGTCGTAGATAGTATTTCACAATCTTTAGAAAGGGGTGAAACAAAAAATGCTCTTGATAAAAACCTAATAAAAGAAAAAAATCTAATTGAACTTGGAGAAATAATATACTCAAATAAAAAAATCAGAAGAAATAATGAAGAAATTACTGTTGCAGATTTAACTGGTGTAGCCGTACAAGATATAATGATTACAAACGCAGTTTATGAACAATTAATAAATTAATATGAAAAACCTTTTAATACTTTTTCTATTTTTCTATTTGTCATTTGACTCAAATGGAAATAAAAACATATCTAATAATGATTTTAAACAAAAAATTAAAAATCTAAAATATAGAAACGTAGGACCAACCAGAGGTGGTAGAGTAACTGCTGTTCACGGAGTTGATTCTCAAGAAAATGTCTTTTATATGGGTACAACAGGAGGGGGAGTTTGGAAAACAACTGATTATGGAAATAATTGGTATAATATTTCAGATGGATACTTTAAATCACCTTCAATAGGTGCTATAAATGTTTATCAAAATGATCCAAACATTGTTTATGTAGGAACAGGTTCAGATGGATTAAGGTCAAATATTATTGTTGGTAAAGGAATTTATAAGTCAGTAGATGCTGGTAAAAGTTGGGAACATATTGGTTTAGAAAATGTAGGTCAAATTGGTGCAGTAGAAATACATCCAGATGATCCAAATACCATATATGTTGCTGCAATAGGTCAGCCATTTAAAAGTAATCAAGATAGAGGTCTTTATAAAAGTACTGACGGAGGTAAATCATGGAATAAAATACTTTACTTATCTGACTCTATTGGTATAGTAGATGTAGAATTTGCTCCTGATGATCCAAATACTCTATATGCTGCCTCATGGAGAGCAGAAAGAAAACCTTGGACAATAATTAGTGGTTCAACTAATGGTGGAGCATATAAATCAGAAGATGCTGGTAAAACATGGAAGAAAATAGATATGGGTTTTGAAAGTAAGTATATTGGTAAAATTGATTTTGCAGTATCAAAATCAAATCCTGATAGATTATATGTTATGGTTGAAGCATCTGAAGATAAAGGAGGATTGTATAAATCTGAAGATAGGGGAGAATCTTTTATACATATGAATAATAGAGAAGAACTTGTAAATAGACCATTTTACTATTTAAATGTAGAATCTAACCCACTTAATTCAGATATTTTATATTCAAGTGCTAACAGGTTTATGATTTCTAAAGATGCAGGGAAGACTTGGAAGTCATATTCTACACCTCATGGAGATAATCATGATATATGGATTAATCCAAATGATACATCAGTTTGGATACAGTCAAATGATGGTGGTGCAAATATTACCTTCAATTCTGGTAAAACATGGTCTACACAATTTAATCAACCAACTGCGGAGATATATCAGGTTGAAGTTGATGATCAATATCCATATTGGCTATATGGTGGACAACAAGATAACTACTCAACCGTATCTGTGCCTAGTTTACCTCCTTATGGTCTCCAAGCTGGACCAAATGCATATATAACCAATACAGGTGGATGTGAAACAGGACCTGCCGTTCCAAAACCTGGAAATCCAAATATTGTTTATTCAAATTGTAAGGGAAGATTTGGAGTGTTTAATAAGACTACTGGTCAAGAAAAACAGTATTATGTAGGTGCATCTAATATGTATGGTCATAATCCAAAAGATTTGAAATATAGATTTCAAAGGGTTTCTCCAATTCATGTATCACCTCACAATCCTGATGTCATCTATCATGCCTCTCAATACCTTCATGTTACAAGAGATGAAGGAGTAACCTGGGAAACTATTTCTCCAGATTTAACTGCTTTTGAATCTGATAAACAAGTTATATCTGGTTCCCCTATAACAAGAGATATTACAGGGGAAGAGTTTTATAGTACCATATATTCAGTTAGAGAGTCTTCAATTAAAAAAGGAGTGATTTGGGTTGGTGCTAATGATGGACCAGTACATGTCACTACTGATGGAGGTACAAACTGGAAAAACGTAACTCCAAATAAAAATATTAAAGGCGGAAGGGTAGATTCAGTTGAACCTTCCGTTCATAATTCATCTAAAGCATTTGTTACTATATTAAGGTATCAGCTTGGTGATTGGAAACCATATATTTATAGAACATATGATGGTGGAAATTCATGGGATCTTATAACTGAAGGAATACCAAATGATCATCCAGTAAGAGTTCTTAGAGAAGATCCTAAAAGAGAGGGGTTACTTTTTGCAGGAACAGAATTTGGAATGTTTATATCTTTTAATGATGGTAATACTTGGAATTCATTTCAACAAAATTTACCTATAACACCAATTACTGATATCAGAATTCATAGAAATGATGTTGTTTTATCTACTATGGGAAGATCTTTTTGGATAATGGATAATATTGATCTTTTAAGAAATTTTGATAATAAAAATGAAGACATTCTTTATCCAATTACCAATACAATTAGATATAGATATAGACCTTCTTCTAGTAATCATGTTTCTTATCCTCAAAATTCTGTAACAATTGACTATAAAGTTACTAATGAAGCAGCTGAGGAAATTTCGATTCAGATTATGGATATGAATGATAATTTAATTAACTCTTATAAATCAAGAGTACAAAATGAAAAAATTAAGAGTTATGAGATGTCTACTAATGAATTTACTTATATCACAAGTAGTAATCTTTCTAAAAAAATAGGGTTAAATAGATTTAAATGGGATATGAGACATAGAGGATCATGGAACGAAAATATAAAATTTTCATATAGAAATGGGCCTTTAGTTAAACCTGGAATATATAAGGTTATTTTAATAATTAATGATAATTCTTATACACAAAACGTGGAGATAATTCCTGATCCTAGAATAAAAGATATTGATTATGACATATATCAAGAACAAGAAAGGTTTTTACTTGAAATAAGAGATTTTATGACAGATGTAAGACTTTTTGAAAATAAAGTTTCTAAAATGCTTGAGAAAAAACCAAGAAATAAAAAGCTTATTTCATTGGATAAAAATCTTAATACAAAAGATGGTACCTACATGCAACCTATGCTTATAGATCAAATCAGATATCTTCAGTCTATGTTAAGTAGGGCAGATCAAAAACCTGGAAAAGATGCTTATGATAGACTTAAAGAATTAAAAATAGAGTTTAGTTTATTAAAAGATAAACTAGGATGAAAGGTCAAGATTTAACTTAGACATAAATTTTCTCTTTTCATATTCGATTAACTTATTTGATTCTTTTAAAGATATAAATTTAAATTTTATCTTTTGATTCGGTTGGACTTGAGATAATTTTGAAATATCAACTTTACAAACATTTCCAAATACTGGATATCCTCCTGAAGACTGAGAATCGCTCATTAATATTATCGGATTACCATCTTTTGGTATTTGTATACTTCCTTTAGTAACTACTGTACTCTCAATTTCACTATAATCATTAAGTTTTATTTTATAATTAATTAATCTTAAACCCATTCTGTCACTATTTGGAGAAATTTTAAAATTTATTTTATTTTCATTATTGAAATTATCAACTTTATAATAATGTATTCCTTTTATAACTCTAATTATTATATTTTGATTATTTGATCTTACAAAAGAGGAAGGTATTTTTTTACTTTTATTATCTCTTATATTGATAAATTCAATTTTATCATTCTTTAATAATTTTTTTCCATGAAGACCACCAATTTGAATTTTGTCATATGTGGATTTACTATTAAATGTATTTTTAAGTTTCATATCAGCAGAAAATCCAAGGTAAACTCTATTTGCATCAATACATTTTTTTATATCAAGAATATCACCACTTTTTACAGAGATTGATTTTCCAGTTTCTATTTTATTATTATTTAATATAACATCACATTTTGATCCAAATAATGCAATTTTAGTGTCAAAGTTTATTTTAATTTTTGGGCCATAATATGTTATTTCTAATAATTCCGAAATTATTTCTTTATCTAATAACCAATTTGTTAAAATATGAGAATATTCATCCATGGGACCACTTTTAGGTACACCATATTTTCTAAATCCAGTTCTTTTTAAGTCTTGAATTGATGTATAAATACCCTCTCTTAAGATCTCAATTGTATTTTTCAAAAATTAGTAATTTTTAAAGTCTCCTTTTTTAATTTCATGAAATATAATTTTATCTCCTTGGTAAATATCTATTGGTGGATTTTTAGATTTATCAAATAGTTTTAAAGGAGTTTTACCTATAATATTCCAACCACCAGGGCTATTAATATTATATATTCCTGTCTGATTTCCTGCAATTGCAACTGAACCTTCAGGAATTGATGATCTTGGGGTATGTTTCCTAGGTATATTTATAGATTTATCTATGTCTCCTAAATATAAAAAACCAGGTAAAAAGCCTATAATTTGGACATCATAAGACTTATTTAAATGTTTTTGTTTTATCTCTTCAAAATCCAGTCTAGTGTATTCAGATATTTCTTTTTTATCAATTGCAAATTCTTCATCATAACATATTGGTATTTTCCAAGTTCTAAAATCATGTTTTTGTTTTATTTTAATCTCTTTTATTATTCTTTGAATTTTTTTAATTAGTCTATCAGATTTGGTTTTATATGGGTTGAAAACAACTCCAATTGAGTTTTTTAAACTAATTATATCTTCAATTTCTAATAAGTTTAATTTTTCAATTTTCTTTGATAATATTGAACTCTGTAGATTTTTTAAATCTTTTAATATTATAATAGAATCTCCTGATGGAATTATTTCAATCATTTTTTAATATTTGAGTTGAATTTCTTGAATATATTTTTAGCAAAATTTACTGCATTAGGTTGATCTCCATGAATACATATTGTTTCAACATCTATATCAACTAATTTATTGTTTATTGTTTTAACTTGCCCTTCATATAGCATTTTTGAAATATGTTCAATCGATTTGTCAACACTTGTAATCATAGAATTTTCATTTTTTCTATCGACTAAAGTTAGGTCTTCGTTATAGTTTCTATCAGAGAAAACTTCTGATACATATTTAATTCCATGTTTTTCAGAAATATTTTTCCATTTCATTTTTGAAGGTCCATATAATTTTAAGTTTGGATCAATTTTTTTTATTGCTAATACAATAACTTCTGCTATAGTATCATCAATAGTTGCCATATTATAAAGTGCCCCATGTGGTTTTACATGATTAAGCTTGACACCATAAGTTTCAATTATACCTTTTAATGCTGCTACTTGATATAACAATATCGATTCTAATTCATCAGATTTTAAAATAACTTTTCTTCTACCAAATCCCTCTATATCAAAATATGAAGGGTGTGCACCTATATTTACTTTATTATTTAAAGCTAATTCTACTGTTGATCTAATTGTATTTGGGTCACCCCCATGAAATCCACATGCTATATTACATGAAGTAATATATTTCATTATTTCAATATCATTCCCTATTATATTTTCATAATATGATTCTCCCATATCACAGTTTATATCTACTTTTTTTATCATAATAATGCCAGGCTTCTATAACTTATAAATAAAGAAATTATAAGTATAAAAATACCCAATAAGTTATAAGTTTTTGAATTTGAGTAAACGCCCATAATTTTTTTCTTGTTTATTGACCAAAGAAGAAATCCAGCAATTAATGGCAGAAACATTCCATTTATAAATTGTGCAAATTTTATAATAATAATAGGTTTGTAACTTAATGATGAAAATAATACACCAATTATTATAATTATATAAGATACTTTTTTGAATGATGAATCATCCCACTTTGGTTTATATTTAAAAACACCAGATAGTGCATATGATGTAGCAATAGGTGCTGTTATTGAAGAAGTTAATCCGGCACATAATAATCCCATTGATATAAAGTATTTTGAAAAACCACCAAGAATAGGAGTCAATTGATTACCTAAATCAACAGCGTTTTTAACTTCTTTAGGATTAATTAAACTTTGCATTGATGCTGATGTAATAATAATTGACAATGAAATTATACCTCCAATAGTTATTGAGATGATAGTATCAATAATAGATTTTTTATGGTCTTCTTTTCTTTTCCATTTATTTTTTGCGACATAAGAATGAAGAAATAAATTATAAGGAACAACAGTTGTTCCGATGAGACCAATAACATATATATAATTGTTATCATTAACAGAAGGAATTAAACCATTAAATAAGTTAGATATATTAGGTTTTGAAATAATTGCTAAGAAAATAAATGTAATACTCATCATTGAAACTAGAAATATTAAAAATTTTTCAAAAACTTTATAAGTTCCATTTCCAATAATCAAAATTAGAATAATACCTATAATTACAGGGTTTAAATTTATATCTATAATAAATAAATTAATCGTCGTAACACCAATAAATGTCTCTAAACCCATGGAAGTTCCACTTATATTTCCAGATTCGTAAGCAGAGTTTCCTATAAATAGAGAAAGAAAAATAAATGCAATTGCTGTTTTTCTAATTATATTATTTTCAATATCTACTAAAATTTCACTAAGACCTTTTCTAGATATTATACCTATCCTTGAGCTTATTTCTTGTAGATAACATGTAGCAAGTATTGAGAAAATAACACACCATAAAAGAGAGTACCCAAATTCAATTCCTGATAAAATACATAGAGTAACAGTTCCTGGACCAATAAAGGCTGATGTTACAATAAGCCCTGGTCCTATATTTTTTAATGCTTTCAGCACTTCTATTCTTTAGTTAGCATTTCAGAGGCATCGAAATCAAGATACCAAGATAAATTAGAAGATTTAGGTTTAATGTAACTTCCAGGGAATGATTTATAATTATCTCTTTTGTTAATAATTTTATCAACGACATGTTTTTTTCCAGATCCTGTTACATGAAATATTACTTCCTTTGCATTATTAATAATTTTTTCTGAAAGACTAATTCTTTTTTGTCCTGATGTAGGATGAGTTGCAACCAGACATTCATTAATATTTCTGAAATTTAGAAACTCATGAGGAAATAGAGAAGCAGTATGCCCATCATCACCTAATCCAAGAATAACTAAATCTAAAATTGGAATACTTCCATCTAATGGTAATGATTCTTTTAATTGGTTATTATAAGAAATAACCTCATTTGCTGGATCATTTTCTCCTTTTATTCTATATATGTTATCGGGATTGAAAATATTTCCACCAAATAAGTTTTCTTTAGTCATTTTATAATTACTCTCTTGAGAATCAGGTGATACGCATCTTTCATCTACCCAATAAAACTTTGTTTTTAAATTATGAAATTCAGATAACTTATCTTTAATTGATTTGAATAGTAGGATAGGTGTACTTCCACCAGATAAAGCTATAGAGCTTTCTAAGTGATTTTCTATTATATAATTAGATAATTTATCAGATAGCTCCTCTTTAGTTTTATATATATTAATATTCATATAATCATAATTCACAAATTTCACCATCATCTACAAGATTTTTACAAGGAAATCTCCATTTATTATGATTTCTAAATAAGCTATCACATATTTTAGGACCCCAAGTTCCTGCTTTATATCCATAAAGTTTAATATTACCTTTTTCTATTTCTTTAATAATTGGATCAACAATTTTCCAGGCCTTCTCAACAAAATCACTTCTGGAAAATAACATAGTGTTTCCTTTGAAAATATCTAAAATTAGAGTTTCATAAGCATCATCAATTATATCATCACCAAGATTTTTATAATGAAATTCTAAATTTTTACTAATTACAGCTGACTTTGCACCTGGACTTTTAAGGTTAAACTTTACTAGTAAACCTTCATCTGGTTGTAACCTAAATATCAGCATATTTGTTTTATTATTAGGTCCAAATACATTTATATTTTTTTTAAAATTAACTACTATTTCGGTTACTTTAGTTGGTAGTCTTTTTCCAGTTCTAATGAAAAATGGTATATCCTTCCATCTTTGGTTATCTATAAATAATTTACAGGCAAAGAATGTTTCGGTTTTTGAATTTTTATCTACTCCTTCATTATCAGTATAATTAATAAATTTTTTATTTTGAGTCACTGAAGAAGTATATTGACCTCTTATAACATCTTCTTTATAATTTAGTTTTCTAATTTTATTGAGGACTTTAATTTTTTCATTTCTTATAGATTCTGATGTGTTTTTTTCTGGTTCCTCCATTGCAACTAGACAAAGTAACTCAAGAAGATGATTTTGAAACATATCTCTTATTGCACCTGAATTATCATAATATTCTCCTCTCCCTTTAATTCCAATACTTTCTGCAGCAGTAATTTCAATGTAACTTATAAAGTCCTTGTTCCATATTGCACTAAAAATTAAGTTTGTGAATCTAGAAATAAGTATATTTTGAACAGTTTCTTTACCTAGATAATGATCAATTCTAAAAATTTGACTTTCATTAAAACCACTGGTTAATAAAGTATTTAGTTTTTTTGCTGAATCAAGGTTTCTTCCAAATGGTTTTTCTATAATAATTCTTCTATATCCTGATTTTTCTTTATGTAGATCATTTTTTATCAAACTTTTTAATATATGTTTATAGGCTCTAGGAGGAGTTGAAAGGTAGTATATGACGTTTACATATGAATTATTATGTTTGTATTTTTCTAAATATTTAGCTAGAGTTTCAAAATCATTCTCATTTACAGGGTTTACTTTTAAATATTCAGATATTTTCAATAATTTATCAGAGAGTTTATCAAACACATTAGAAACATTTTCTTTTCTTCCACAACCAATAATTTTGAAATTTTCTGGTAAACTTTTTGATTTATAAATTTCATTTAAAGCAGGAAATATTTTTCTAGTTGCAAGATCACCGGTAGCTCCAAATATCACTAAAATATTTATAGTATTTTTTTTCATTATTACCTTACAAACATATCTAAACAAAAAATTCTTATAGTATTTATTTTTAAAAAAATTATTCATATTTGTCAAAATTTAAGATATATGTTTGATTTTGGTCTTGTTGGCTTAGGAGTTATGGGTAGAAACTTTATTCTTAACGTTGCTTCAAATGGTTTTTCTACTATTGGTTTGTCATCAAATGACGAAGCAATCAAATTATTAAAGAGAGAAGGAGGAGATTTTGACGTTGAAGGAACAAAGTCTGATCAAGAATTTATAAAAAAACTTAAGAGACCAAGAAAAATAATGCTTCTTGTTCCTGCTGGTAAACCTGTTGATTCAGTTATCAATCGATTTTTACCATTTTTAGAAGATGGTGATATAATTATAGATGGTGGAAATTCACATTATGATGATACAGATAGAAGATATGATTACCTTAAACAAAAGAATATAAACTTTATTGGGGCTGGTGTATCAGGTGGTTCTAAAGGTGCTCGTTTTGGTCCAAGTATAATGCCGGGAGGAGATAAGAATTGTTATAAAAATTTACAACCAATATTTGAGTCAGCTTCTGCTAAAGTTAACGATGAACCATGTGTAACCTATTTAGGAGAAAAATCCTCTGGTCATTATGTGAAAATGATACATAATGGTATAGAATATGCAATTATGCAATTAATTTCAGAGAATTATCATATTTTAAAATTTGGTCTGGGTAAGTCAAATGATGATATTCATAAGGTATTTAAAACCTGGAATGAGGGTTTATTAGAATCTTATCTAGTAGAAATCACACGTGATATCTTTAAAGCAAAAGATAATGAAACTGATAATTATTTAGTAGATATGATACTAGATAAGGCAAAACAAAAAGGAACAGGAAAATGGACTTCACAAAGTGCTATGGACTTTGGTGTAAGTATACCTACAATTGATTCATCCGTTTCTATGAGAATCATATCTTCATTTAAAGAATTAAGAAGTAAAGGAGAAGAAATATTCGGCAAAAATAAGATAGATGACAAAAGTATTGAAGTGAAAGATATTGAAAACTCATTATTATTTAGTTTTATTATCTCTTTCGCTCAAGGTCTATCTCAGTTAAAAGTGGCCTCTGATGAAAAATCATATAATCTTAATTTTGAAGAAATTTGCAAAATTTGGAGAGGAGGATGTATAATAAGAGCAAAACTTCTTGAGAATTTTATGAAAGCCTATAATAGAAATAATAACCTAAGTAATCTTTTGTTTGATAACGAGATATCATCTTTAATAAAAGAAACAGTTGATTCAGCTAGAAAAGTATCTATATACTGTATAAATAATCAATTACCATCCTATTCTCTACTTTCTTCAGTTAGCTATTTTGATGCTATTAAATCTTCTAGATTACCTATGAATTTAATACAGGCTCAAAGAGATTGTTTCGGTGAACATACTTTTGAGAGAATAGATAAGCCAGGGACTTTTCATTTTAAAGACTGGCAAAACTAATTTTTTTTAAATAAACTCTTTTATTTCTAATTTTACATCTTATGAAGAAATTATTTATAATACTTTTTACCTTATTTTCAATAGATAGTTACTCAAATAAATTTGAAGATTCTGTATGGATATCTCCTGATGCATACTATTTATCTAAAGGAAAAATAACAACATTATTAAATCAATCTCACTATAGTAACTGGATCGCTGGAGGAATTAATAATTTATCACTTACACTTCTTCTTGATTATGATTATATATTAAAGAAAGGTGATCTAGAGTGGATTAATAGACTTGATGGTGCTTATGGACTTGTTAAAAATCAAGATGAGGATATTAAAAAAAATGAGGACAGATTAGAATTATATTCATTACTTGCACTTAAAAATAAAGGAAGATGGTCTTATTCTGCTCTTTTTAATCTCAAATCACAGTGGTCAAATGGATATGAATATTCATTAAACTCTACTGGTATGCAAGATAGAAAACTAACAACCAAATTTCTTTCACCGGCTTATTCACAAATAGGAGTTGGTATGTTCTATAAGAAGGATGATAATTTTTGGTTTAATTATGCTGTTTTATCAGCGAGATATATTATGGTTAATCCTGTTTTTACAGATTCACTATTAGATGGTGAAAATTATTTTGGAGTTGATAAAGGTAAGACAGGTAGATTTGAAGCTGGAGGAATAATTTCAGCATATTTTAAGAAAGAAATCATGAAAAATATTATAATTGAAAATAAACTTAATTTATTTCAAAACTATCTTGAAGACCCATTAAATATTGATGTTGATTATACTTTTAATCTAGAAATGACAGTTAATAAATATTTTTCGACAAATCTTCTTTTACAAATATTATACGATGATAATGCATTACCTGAAATTCAACTTAAAGAAGTCTTTGGAGTAAGCTTCAATATTAATTTTTAGAATTATTTCTATTATTATTGTTAATAAAATAAACAATTTTTTAAATTTCAAAAATGTTATATATCATTTTATTATTCTTATTAAATTTTGATAACCTTGAGAAAAATAAAGTTCTATTTAACGGTAAAAATTTAGATGGTTGGGAAATCTATGGAACTGAAAAATGGTATGTTAAAGATGGTGAATTAGTATGTGAGAGTGGTCCAGACAAAGAATATGGATATCTAGCAACTCTTAATAGCTATAAAAATTTTATATTAGAATTAGATTTTTTCCAAGAGTCAGATGGTAATAGTGGTGTTTTTTTTAGATCTTCTATTGATGGAACAAAAATTTCAGGTTGGCAAGTAGAGGTTGCTCCTCCTGGTTTACATTCTGGTGGAATTTATGAATCTTACGGGAGAGGATGGTTAATAAAACCATTATCCAAATATGACAATGTGGTTAAGATGAAGTCATGGAATAAAATGAAAATTAAAGTAGTAAATAATCAGATTACTACATGGATTAATGGTAAAAAAATGATAAATATTACTGATAATAAAATTGGAGATGCTAATGGTTCAATTGCTCTTCAGATTCATGATGGGGGAGGTATTAAGGTAAGGTGGAAAAATATATTTATTAAAGAAATTAATTAACAATTACAATTTTCACTTTTCAGATAATCTAAATAAATACATACTTTTTCGTTTGTAACATTTAAAAAAAATGGATATTCACTTTTTGATAAAGTATCATATGGTTGAATTCTATTTATCCTATATCTTACATTTGCGTCAGTAATAACATAAGTTCCTCTAATACTATCATTAGAAAATTTTAAGTAGTAGTAGTCATTAAGTAATGAATCATTAAAATTAAAATCAGGAACATATGCATTATTTAGTTTAAGAGTTAAATAACCCTCAAATAAATCGATTTCATATATTTCGTCACTAATAAAATCACAACTTTCTATAATAACAATATCTGATATTTCATCATTAACCTCAGCACATGAAACTAAAATGAATAATAACAGATACTTTATTTTCAAAATTTATTTAAATTTTATCTTAAAGTATAAAATTATACTAGCACATGTTCCAACAAAAAAATTTGCAGATATAATAGCAATATCTTGTTTTGCAAAAGCATAAGTTAACCAAACTATATTACTAAAGAGTATGATTAAAATCATAGATAACGATAGGTCTTTTGCTGATTTAGTTTTCCAGGTTCTATAAACTTGAGGAAAAAAAGTAACACCAGATAAAAAAGCACCCAATAAACCAATTAAATCTATTGTTTCCATTTATTTATTCTTTATGAATATAAAACGATTGGAACTCATTTTTGTTTAAGGCGTCCTTCCATATAATCTTTAAATTATATCTTTTTATTACGAATGTTTTTCTTTCAATATATTCCTTAATGAGTTCACATTTGATCATATATAAACGTATGACATAATGATGAAAATTAAAAGAAAAATTTTAATAATAAATTAAAAAAATTTTGGATCAGTAAAATGAAAATAATCTGATTCTTCTTTATGGTGGGTTTTGTCAAGTATTACCTCGAATACTCTTTTAGGATAGTTATTTTCTGATGAGTTTTGAGTCACTATTTTCCGTTTTGGATTGGTTCAGTATCCGGCATTAATTTATTCAATAATGTATATACAGGACAAAATTTAGTTATAGGACTTAAAATTTGAAGGATTGCAACAGATAGCGCAATATATATATAATTAAATCCAAATTCATTTGCTAATGCTATTGATCCAATATATAATAATCCAACTATTCCATCATGGACTCTTACTTTGATAATATCTCTTTCTGTTCTTGGTTTCATAATTATTTTTTTTTTAATATATATATTTTTTTTAAAAATTTAAATGATACACATATAAAGAGTTTAAAAAAATTAATCTATAGAATCAGATTTACATAATTTTTTTAAATTTTTAATGTCTTTTATCCAATTATTTCCATCAAAGAATTCAATACCCTTAAAATCTCTAACCTTATACAAAGCTTTTTTTCCATAACAGGTACCTAGAAAAATATATTTTTTACCATTTTTTTTAGCATAATATACGATATGTTCCATCATGAATTTTCCAAGTGGAAATTCACTAAGAAATTTAGTATCATAAAATGAAAACCAATAATGAATAATATTATCATTTTCATAAGCTAATACATATCCAATATCTATTTCAGATATTGAAAATACATATATTTTATTATAATTCTTCCTAGAAATAATTAGTGATAATCTATCATTAGTTAATATTTCATTACTGAATCTTTCTTTAGAAAAATCAATACAATATTTAAAAAAAATATTATCATGATTAAATTCAGATTTATCAAATGACTTTAATTTTATATTATATTTTTTTTTAACATTTTTAATTATTCTCTTATTTTCTGAAAGTCTTTCGTAATCTTTTAAATTAACCCTTATACTTCTAGCTAAATAGTATGTCTCACAATTATCATTTAAATTTCCAGTATAAGGAAGAAAACCGTTGCAATATGTATTTTCAATAGAGTCATTATTGTCAATTATAAGATTTACAGAATATCCAAATTTATAATTTTTGTAGTCTATAGAATTTTCAGAGAATAAAAACTTCATGATTTCTTAGTTTGGCGAAGATATAAAAGAAATTTATAATTTTTTAAATATTCCTTCAACTACATTAATAAAACGAAACCTTGTTGAAGTTACCTCGTTTTTTCAGTTATGAAAGTTCTATATTTTTTTTTATTATTCTTTAGTTGTAACCTAATGGCACAGACAGAAAAACAAAAATATATTATACTTGATAAACTTGACGAAATAGAGATTCGTGAATATGAGCCAGTAATTTATGCTACTGTAAGTACTAATAATGATAGTAAATCTTTATTTAGAATACTTGCTGGATATATTTTTGGAAGTAATGAGACAAATCAAAAGATAGCAATGACTGCTCCAGTTCATATGCAGAAAATTAATTCGGATGTAGAACAAAAGTACACTATGCGATTTGTTATGCCTTCAAAATATAGCTTAGATGATCTTTCAAAACCTAATGATCCAAGAATAATAATGGAAAAGGTTAGCAAAAAGAAGTATGCTGCTATTACCTATAGTGGATATAATAATCAGATTAAGTTTAACACAAATAGTCTAAAACTTATAGAAATTTTAGATGATAATAATATATCACATTTTGGAAATCCTATATATCTAGGATATGATGCTCCTTACAAAATCTGGGGAAGAAAGAATGATGTCTTAATTGAACTTTCAGAGTAATTAATCTAATAATGTTTTCTTCATAAATTTCTTTGAAAATTCAAATGATTTTTTTCTTGAAACTGGGTTTCCACCAAAATCAACACCTCTTCCAACACAAAACATAAAACCAATTTTTTGTAAGAATGAGTTAGACATAGGTATTTTTAGATAATTCATTAAAATTTTACCATCAGAAGTCATTTCAAATACACAATCACTAAAATTATATGCATTTTCATTTCTTATAACAGGTGAGTTTTTGTCAAAGGAATGGTGAGAATTTTCATATACTGTTATATCAATATTTGAATTTTCATTAAGCTTTTTTACTAAATCCCTACATGGTGATGCTGGAGTCCAATTATCAAGTTCACCAATTAATATATGGATAGGTGATTTAGAAAATTCTAAATTTTCAGGTTCAATAAAGCAAGGAGGGTAGTATGCTAAATGAGATGCAAATGATAAATCTTTATTTAGTGAATTCTTTACTGGTAGCCAAGCTGAAAATAGTGTTACACCACCACCTAAACTCCATCCTGTGATTGATATCTTTTTTTTATCTATTAATGGGTGAGCAGATAACCTTTCTAATGCTTTATATGAATCAACTATCATCGAAGCTATTGTGACTTCATTTTGTGTGCCTACAGTTGAAGTTATATTTCTGCTTTTAAAGCTATTCAACTCAAAGGTTGCAATGCCCATCTCTCTATACATTTTTAGGTATTCATAATGATGATCTGCCCAACCTAAACTTCCAGCTACTCCAATTACTAATGGATATTTTTTATCTAGGTTATTACTATCTATAGGAATAATTAACTTCCCATAAACTTCTTGTTTTTCATGAGAATCTAAATTTTCAATAATATCATTTAATGAAAATGGATTTGAACTTAAAAATTTTATATTTTCAATATTGTCCTGTGAATACAAATGTGAATTAAAAAAAACAATTAATAAAAAAGTGCTGATTTTATTCATTTTTTAAATGTTGAGGTATTTATTAATAAAGTTTAATTTTATATAATATCTAATTATAAGAAAACTAATAATAAAACAAAATATTAAAGAAAAATCATTTATATATTTTGAATTAAAGATAGTTACTGCCTTTTTTTTATTAAAAAATTTAAAAAGATTCAATATAACCCAAAATACAATCCAAATTAAAACATTAACATGTAAGGCTTGTAGAGATATTTCATCTATATAGGATCTTATATATTCTATCATTTTTTAAATTTCGGTAAAATATATTCAATAAAAAAAGCAGTTAAACAGCAAATTCCAATTGTAAGCAAATAGCCTTCTTCATCACTAATCCCCATGAAATTATCTCCAAAGTGAGATGTTGATAATATAAGTCCAGTAAATAGGAGAAAATAATAAAATAGTTTTTCAATAAAATTAATCATAAAAAAAGCCTCTTTCGAGGCTTAATTTTAATTATTTGATGAGTTTTTTTCTTGATAAAGAGCTGTTTCAGCTTCAATATCGCTAGTGTCGAAATAACATTGAGTAGCAATAATTTTATTTCCTTCCCATTGCCACCAACAATGAAAAGTGTTTAATTGCTCCTCTCCAGTTATTTTAGATACTCCTCTCCAGTCAGACCAGTGATTGGTATAAACCTCACCGTTATTGTATTCAACTGTAGTTATAACAGGATCAACATGTTCCATGTCATTATACAATAACGAATGAAAATTATAACCTGCTATAATTTCATCATTAGTATAAACATCATTATTTACCTTATGAACTCCATTATCTGCAAAATATTCACTAGCGATACCGAAGTTTCCACTTGTGTAACCTTTTGCAAGTTTATCTACTATCATTGATCTCTCATCAGACTGACTAGTTATTCCACTCCAATCTGAACTATCAATATTAGTTGAGTTACAAGCGAATAAAAAAGCAGTAATTAATGTAATAAGAAATATATTTTTCATTTGATAAGTTTTAGTATTAATAATAAGTCAATTTAAAAATTTAATTCAATATTTTATTATTTGGATTTAATTATATCCTCATAATGAAATATTTTCACCGAATTAATAGTGTTTTTAGATGAATTAATCATTGATTTTGCAACAAATTCTGCATTTATAGGTTTGTATTTTTTTGGTAGTAAAAATGAAAATATTGGCATGATAACTTGTGCTATTTTTTCTCCAAATCTATTTTCATTTCTTTTTCCCAGTAATAAAGAAGGTCTATATATATAAGTGTTTTTAATACCCATATTTATGATTTCATTTTCTATTTTACCTTTAAGTGATAGATAAAAACCTTTAGCATTAATATTAGCTCCAGCTGAAGAAACAATTAAATATTTTTCTATGTTGAGTTCAATGCATGCTTTGGAAATATTTATAGGTATTTCATAATCTATTTTTTTATATTTTTCTAAGTCCCACTTAACTTTTGATTGAGTTGTTCCAATACTAACAAATACAACTTCACATTCTTTTAATGAACTTTTTATAGAATCAATATCATTAAAATCAATAACAATATTTTTAAATTTTGAATTTTTAAATGGAATGTTTTTTCTAGTGATAACATTAACTTCAGAAAAATACTTATCATCATTAATGTATTTTAATAGCTCTGAGCCAATTAAACCTGTTGATCCAAAAATAGCAGCTCTTGGCATATTATTTTTTTGAATTAAGATGTTTTCTAAACCTTGAAATTCCTAATACAAAATATATGATACTAAGTAATAAAATCCATCTAGAAAGAAATGAAGAGTTAATATCACTTGGAATATTAAAATATACCAAAATACAGAGGGCACCCATAAATATATATAGATAAGATATGTTTTTAAGACTATACATTATTTAAAAATTAAATTCCATAAACTCTTATATAATCAATCATCATCTGCTGAGGAAAAACAGTATCCTCATTTGGATCACCTGAAAAATTTCCACCAACTGCTAAATTTAAAATAAAAAAATGTTTACCATGAAATGGTTCATGTACACTTCCAGATTTTATATCCATTACATGGAAACTTTTTCCATTAAGTTTAGTTTCAACGTAATCATTTGTCCATATAAGCTCATATATATTATAATTACTTGATAATGACTCAGAATGTTTTATTTCATTACCATATGAGGCATGAGAACCATTATGTGACCAATGGTTAGTAGATAAGTTAGTTTTATTTTTATCATTTGATAATGGATTTCCACCCGCATACTCAAGTATATCAATTTCACCACATGAAGGCCATCCAACATCTGGAAAATTAGCACCTAATGTCCAAAATGCTGGCCAAATACCTTGTCCCCACGGCCCCTTAATTCTTGCTTCAACTTTCATCCCTGGACCTATAGTTACTTTACCTTGAGTTGTTAGTCTTGATGATGTAATACTTCCATTTCTTTTACCAATAGTGGATGACTCTTTTTTTGCTGATATAATTAGACTTCCATCACTAATTTTAGCGTTATTATTAGTATAAAGCTGCCACTCATCATTTCCCCATCCATTACTTCCATATCCAGTTTCAAAATTCCAATTATCAGTATTTATGGATGATCCATTAAACTCTTCATTCCAAATACATGTAGGGCATTCTTCTTCTTTAGGGTTATCAATTATTGATGGTAGAGGTTCATTATTTGAGCAAGAGTATAGTAATGAAACTAATAGTAAAATTAGTATTTCTTTCATCTTTAGACTTGGTTATTTGATATTATCCTATTGGATAAAACATCATTTAAATTGATTTTAAGAACAATCTAATATAGAATTATTAAAAACCAAAATGTAACTAAAGTGATTTGTCAAGCATTTTATTTAGTTCTCCTAATTCAGATGATAGAAATTTTCTAAATCTTCCAAGTTTTAAAGATCCTAGACTAATATTTATTATTCTAGTTCTAATTAATGATTTTACTTTATAGTCAAATAGATGACACATTCTTCTAATTTGTCTATTTAAACCTTGGGTTAGAATGATTTTGAAGGTATAGTTATTTATTTTCTTAGTAACACATGGCTTTGTAGTAATATTTTTCAATTTTACACCCTTTGACAAATTGGATAGAAATTCAGAGGTTATTTTTTTATTTACTTGAACTATATATTCTTTTTCGTTATTATTTTCAGATCTTAAAATTTTATTTACTATATCACCATCATTAGTTAATAAAATTAATCCTTCACTATCCTTATCCAATCTCCCAATAGGAAATATTCTTTGTGGATAACCTATAAATTCAATAATATTATTCTTTATTTTCTGATTTGTAGTACACTCAATACCAACAGGTTTATTGAAGATCAAATAGACGTTTTTTTTTCTTTTTCGAGATTTATTTATTATTTCCCCATCTATTTTTATTTCATCATCACTTTTTACTTTATATCCTGGTTTTATTAGTTTGCCATTTACTAATATTCTCTTATCATCTATAAGTTTATCTATCCCTCTCCTTGAATATGGGCCTCTCTCACTCAAAAATTTATTAATTCTTATTGAATTTTGATCACTCAACTTTTAGCTTCTTATAAAGTAATTCTTTTGCTCTTTTAGAGTATTTACTTGGATATTTTTTAATTTTTTCTTTTTGATGTTTAATATGTGCTATTTGTCTCTTTTCTAAGGTTTGAATAACCTCTTTTGTTTCTTTTCTTTTTTTTCTAGCTAAAAAAGATTTAAACATTCTCATCACTTTCATCATACAACATAGTTTAAATTAGAAATTATAATAATATCTAAGGTAAAAATATAGGATGAAAAGTCAAAGTGAATTTTTAATATTTAAAATTGA
>Ga0315330_10000586_pt1 | contig 22943 bp, 28 predicted proteins | sample M140m34915metaG_FD_203453 | JGI IMG/M metagenome (GOLD analysis project Ga0315330, IMG submission 203453) | Ammonia-oxidizing marine archaeal communities from Monterey Bay, California, United States - M1 40m 34915 | ecosystem: Environmental > Aquatic > Marine > Intertidal zone | place: USA...
GGTATCACTGTTGCTCTTATGACACACCATAATTAGACCTGTTACTACGCTAAACACGTTACTTTCTTATATATGTCTCTTCATTATCCACTCCGCTCACGGTCGAGTAAACGGGGTCGGCACTCTTCATGCGTAAGTTACACTATCAGCTTAGCTGTAGTTACACTAACGCCTTGCAGAGACCTAACCAGTAGGCTTCACGCGATAGAATCGCGCTCGTCGGTCTTTGACCGATTACCCCATTGACTAGCCCTCCGCTTCGTAGTTCTCGGGACAGATAGTAAGATTGTCTTACTACTTAACTTAGGAGTTATAACATGGAAGACTTTTTCAAACATTACTGTGACGGTCACGTATTCGAGGTACTCGTTTACGAGACTACAGGAACTGGCTCTAAGACAGCTTTACTAGCTGAGTCTAACTTACTCGCTCGTATGGAGCCAATGCTTGCTCTGAATAACTACTGGGATAAAACGGAGGATTAATCACATGACTTATTTCGCAATTGGACTTTTGGTTCTGTTAGCTGTACCCACAATCGTGGGTATGGCGATGGTCGCTTTCACTGCACTCTGGATACGTAAACTATCTCAGGGAACTGGTATCAACCTCAACACTACTTGGCTTGACCGTAACTACCCTGACCATGACTGCCCTATACGCAAAACGATCATCGACTCTAAAGTATTATCACCTTCGGATGACGCATGGATGGATGACTTCCGATCACGTATGGAGAACTTCAGCAAAAAGGATCTTCACTAATGGACATCTTATCTTTGCTTGTTTACGCTTGGTTATTCATAGCTTGTGCCTTAATCGGTTTCGGCACTCGCCACATCGTTTCTGACTTAACAACTTACCTAAGGAGTTTATCAAATGGCATTCTCAAGAGAAGAAATCGCTGAATCTTATTACGAGGACATAGCGCCTCGCAACTGTGACATCCTTGGCTACATAGCCGAGGACATCACCCTCATCGCCGAGACTCGCGCCGATGGGATCTTTATCTTCGACAACATTTTCTCAACCGTAAAGGAGTAACTACTATGACTTCATCAACTACAATGCGCAACCCGATAGCGGACATCGAGATCGCTTCTGACCTCGACAAAAATGTTCATGACATTGTCGGACAGCTTATCGCAATCGCAGAGACCAACTGTGACGGTCGCTACTTGCAACAATCGCAAGACGGCACAGAACGACGGCCCCTCGATTATCAGGTTGTCTCAATGCTCTCCGCTATGCTTAACAAGTGCCACGCTCAAGAGACAAAGCACGCCCCACAGCGTGACTCTGTACTCCGCAAGCAGTGGAACGAGGTCAAAGCGTTGGCTACATCAACTAACGAGATCGACTCAGAAGTCGTAGCTCGTATCATGGCATCTAAGAACGCATTCGACCTAGAGTGCATGTTCATCAGCGCGATACAGAAACACGCGTCCAAAGGCTATACCTACCTCACAGGTAAAGACTGGACTCCTTATGTACCTCCCAAGGTAGCACAGACGCCCAAGACAGAGAGCAAGTCCTTGTCGCAGGCTGTTAACGACGTTGTTTCTTCTATGGACGCAATGTTCGCCTAACATTACGACCTGAGCATGTCACAAAACTGCTCTACTATCTAGGGAACTGGTATCACGAAGGGATACTGGCAACCACCGCCGGGGCGGGAACAATCAAACCGAACGGTTTTAACAATCAAACTTTACGTTTCTTATAGTTTCTACTTCTATTTTTAGAACGTGACTCTAACTTGTAACCATCTCGATTGCTGCCACCTTTACTCAATGCTTTGTTGTGGCTAACATCTTTACCTTTTCGGTTAACGCCTTTGCGATCAAGTTTACGTCTTAAACGTTGTCGCTCCATTCTCGCTTTATGTGGAGCAGAACCCTTTGGGGCATTTACTTGTTTTTTACGGTCGCTTTTATTTTTGTAAGGCATATTTAACACTAACAAAAGGAGAATAAAATGTCCACTGCTGCTGAACTAATGACTAAACAAGCCCAGATGATTGAACTACAAAAGGAGGTTATTAAAGACTTAGAAAACATGGTTGAACTACACAAGAAAAAGTATGGACTTTTACAAAAGTACTTACAAGACAAACATGGATGCACTTTTTAACAATCAATAGGGGTGCGGTGCAGATGGCGTGGCACACTAGTCTCCAAAACTAGGGATGATTTACCTCATCCAGCAGGTTCGAATCCTGTCACCCTTGCCAATTTCAACAATCAAAGGATTATATTATGCTTCAAACAATCAACACACACTCAACTATGGATGCCGACCAAGATGCTAAGTTCGACATCGAGGTACGACCCCTATATAGTCGCAACCTTGACAACACCGAAAATCAATTAGATAGTCGTTATGCCCGTGCTATTGTTCGCACAGACACACAAGAACATCTTGGCATACTTGGGCCACGTACAGAGCCTATTCCCTACAAAGAAACTATCGAAGAAACCAACGATGCTTTAGCTCGTTTGGGTATATACCACAACTTTACTACAGAGGTATATGATAACGGTGCCATGATGCGCCGTAAAATAGAGTTTCCAAGACTTACAATAGAGCCTGTTGTTGGTGACGTTGTCTGTTTTTCTATAGATCACTTTGACAGTTATAATGGCAAATGGGCGTTACAACTCAACGCTACAGCAAAACGTCTTGTTTGTCTTAATGGCATGACTAAACCTGACTATATAGTTCGTGCCTACACCAAACACACACGTAATGCAGGTCTTAAATACAGTGAAATACTCGACAAAATACAATTAGGCATCGACACGTTTAGAGACAGCAGTGAGACATACACTAACTACTACAACACTCCAATGGTTCACGAACAGTTTGAAAAACTCATTAGTAAAACTATTGCTTACAACCCTAAACACGATCCCAGTCAATTGCGTCCAGAATACAGCAAGTTAAAAATCAAAGCACTAAATGAACACTGGGACAGCAATTCAGCAACACTAGGTAGCAATGCTTGGGCAGCTTACAATGCAATGACCGAATGGGCAACGCATGGAGCCACAAGAGGCGCTGCACATATGGTAGAACGTAATCGCAACCAAGAAGTTGCAAAAGCATTACGCAGCTCATACTGGAAAAACTTAGTCAACGAATCAACTAACCTACGGGTTATCTAGTTAACCGCAATGACGCGGTTATGCCCTCGGACATAGGATTTATTAACCCTACAGCCTCCCTGTCCGGGGGTTCCCTATATGGAGGATTATATGACAACTAAAAGCTTTGAATCACAAATCGAGTTTACTTTACGGTTTTGTCATCAAATCGAATCTAAGTCACATGCAGATGCAGAAATGTGGTTTGACGATTTAAACCATGACGATCTAATGAATATTCTTAAAGATAAACATTGGAGCGACACTATCGAATCAGAAATCGAAATACAATCAGTAGAGGAGATGTTCTAATGGCTGATTTACTACGTTCTTTCTTGTCTCAATCACAACACTCTAACATTCAACCACCCCACGTTGAATACCGCAGTGCTGGTGAAACAGACGGGCTAGACCCTGCTTGTATAACAATCAACTTTGTAGACGCTGGCACAATGGTCTTTCTTACACCAACAATTGCTCGTAATCTGCTTACTGACCTTGGTCAAGCGATGCACGAATATGACGTGCAAACAGGAAAGGTATTGCCTAATGAATAGTATGGATCAAAAACTATTAGATATGACTTTTGACCGAGAAGCTGAATGGAATGAGATTACGAAAGCACGAAAAGCTGAGTACGACCATGCAGTACGCAATTTCTGGAATGATATAGCTGGTCGTTTAGCACCAGAAAACTTGCACGAAGACGGTGAGATTTCTAACAAAGACGCAGAACGCAAACGCGATCACATTTATAGGACAGCAGATATAGCCTTTAACAAAGGTTATTGGTGTCCCGATGATATCGCTGACAACTGCGATGATGATTTACAAATGTATAAAAGGAGTCAATGACATGTTCTTTATGCTTATATGTGGCCTGTGCGCTGCTACAGGCATACTATTCTTACTCGCAAAACTAAACATCAAACGTATACTTTATTTTGACGTTATTATTGATGTTGTAGCTACTGTTGCGCTTCTTGCTATGTTTGCAGGCACTTTTGCAGGCATGATGGCAGGCGTTATCGGCGGTGCTGTTATTTCCGTTGTATTGTTTATTCTCAAACGTGTTATCGGCGCGGAACGCCCGACTATTGACGGCTATAAACTTAAATGGGTAACTGTACCACCTCGCTAATGTGCGTACAATCAAACTGGTATGTTTGTACTTTGCAGTATGGACACACCAATAGAAAATAAACACTGCGAAAAATGTGGTCGGCCTTTACACGAAACTGGCAAACCGCATTTTGTTCACGGTCACTTGCAATGCGCTTGTGGCAAAAACATTGACGAGTGTTGTCAGGGTGAGCAAGCAAACGAACTCAACGATTAGAAAGGTGTCCAATGCGTATTTTCTCTGCCCGTGTAGGTGTATTTATGTGCCTTCATGTTATTACTGTACTTTGCGCTCTACTAGTTTGCATGATGGGTGCAGTTAATCCAACTCTTGTAACTAGCTATTTCGCATTTCCTATATTCGCATTATTTATGTGGGTTAACTACAAATTGTCTGGTCACATCACTAACAAATGGTTTAAGGAGCAACAAAGTGAATAAAGAAGAATTTGAAAAAAGCCTTCTCAAACAATTCAACTCTGTTATTGCCAAATGGGAAGGTGGCATTGTCAACGATCCAGAAGACCCCGGAGGGTTTACTCGCGGTGGCATTGCTTTAAATTACAATTCTGACATAACTAAAGATCAATTGATGGCTATGACACATGATGACATAGCTAATATTCTTTACAAAAAGTATGGCGAACCATACAAAATACACACAATGTCACCCGGACTTGCGTTAGCTTTCTTTGACTGCTCAATTAATCAAGGCCCAAGCAAAGCACAAGTGTCTTTACAACATGCTATAAACGAGTTTAATCAAAATTACCCTTATTCAAACGACAAGTATATTGACGCTGACGGTATATTTGGCAAAAGAAGTCACGCTGCTTTGCAAACTATTATGGCAAATTATGGTAACAAAAAGTCTTACAGGTTGTTATTAACTAATTTCTTGTCAAATCGTATGAATAGCTACGCTCAGAAATACAACCCAAAGTTTCACAAAGGGTGGTCTAACAGACTTATGGATATAGCGTTTCTTGCCAACATTATAGAACTAGAATGGCAGGCAGAGCCGGGGCATTTAGATAGTTGGCCTACTTCATAGTTACATACGGAAACGAAGACGATCCGCTGCGGTTTATTTTAATCGCAAAAGATTACTATAATGCTTTGTATTTATGTCAAACCCACGTAGAAGACGTACTTGACGTAGAAGAAGTAGTAAAAACAGGAATTTCTGACATTGGAGACCCTATTTTTGAGCCTCCAACCTACCATTAATACAAAAAAACTTGCATAATTAACTTTTTTACAGCATTTTAGCTCCATGAGTGAGCGATTGACTGTAGAAATAGTTGAATATTTGCCGTTCATTAGAAAAATACTAACGGCAAAGCGTCACTCTATTGGCTTAACACAGGATGATCTTAACGAGCGACTCGGATACGCAGATCGTTTAGTGAGCAAATGGGAATGTGGTGATAGAAACCCCAGTACATTCGCTTTTGAATGCTGGACTAATACATTAGAAATGGATGTAAATGAGTTGCTCCAAGAAAGTAAGGAGCAATATGAACATCATTATGGGCATAGATCCCGGCTTAACAGGTGCAATAACGACGATAGAAATGGAGAACATTCGTGTGTTGCAGACAGACGATATGCCTGTTCTTGTCAACCAGATTTGCCCTTATTTGCTGACTGAAATATTAACCAATCACGTTAGAAAGTTTCCGATACACAAGTTTGTTATTGAAGACGTACACTCTATGCCAAAACAAGGAGTTGCTAGTACCTTTAAATTTGGCAGAAGCAAAGGAGTTGTTGAAGGTGTTTTAGCTGGGTTACATAAACGACTTAGTTATGTTTCTCCTGTAACTTGGAAAAAACATCTTAATTTAACAAAACAAAGCAAAGACGCATCAGTTGCACTTGCTAACAGCATATTCAAAACCTCTGCGCATTGGCCTTTGAAAAAACATAATGGTCGCGCTGAAGCTGCATTAATCGCATACCATGAAGGGATTACAAAATATGAAAAGGAGTCAGCCCAATGCCACAAGACTTGACGAAGATTGGCAACCATCTACCAACTATCAAATCGTCTTCCCGCATCTCGACCTCGACACAGAACTTGTCAAATTCCAAGAATACTACATCAACCTTACAACCAAAAAAGCCTTCAAAGTCAACTGGGATCTCACTTGGAAAAAATGGCTCCTTAACGCCGACAAGTGGGCAAAAGAAAAACTGGCTGACAAAACCACAACCAAACAATATGGTAACGACCAACGACAGGCTCTCAATATCGCGTTTAACGCAATACCAAACGATTAAATCATTAGAGCCGTTGTCTACTGAAGATTGCTACACTATGATAGGTAGTGTAAACGATCTAATTAATCAGTTATCCAACATGGAAGGCGCTACCAAACAAGAAATTGCTAAACTTATGCACAATCTTGCACTCGTTATTCGCTCAACACTCCCCGGTGCTGACGAACCAGACGAACAAGATAGACAAACAATACTAACGCATTACGCTACAGAGTTAGGCGCAGTGCCATATCCTTTACTACAAAAATCGTTTCAGCATTTACGCAAACACTGGAAATACAAAACATTTCCTAAGATTGCGGAAATAATGGAACCAATCAAAGAAGAAATGGGAGAGATAGAACAAATGTATAAAAGTCTTATTCACCTTAATAAATTGTTGAGTCACAGAATAGAAAGAGATACCGGGGAGTCGCCTTAACTCCTTCTTAGTGCATGGAAGTAAGGAACAACTTCCTAAACACGGCGGGCTTTCAACAGTCCAGAGGTTACGGCAACCATCAAATTAAAACAAAGAGGTGTTCTGCTGATTGTATAGTGGCCCGGCTAAACTCAGTTGGTTTTGTATCCACTTTGCATGAGGTTAAAGCAGAGGCGACCGCCTAGCGTAGCGTAGGCACTGTCTAGGTCATTTAAAATGCAAAGAACACCAGCCGATTTACATAAAGGAGAATCAAATGGTTAAAATCAAAGAAGTTTACGAAAAATATCTACCAGAAAACGCTCGCAGAAAACACGCTCTTAATGAGATATACAGCATTTTAAAATCACATTCGTTCACGACCGCTGCTATAGAACATGCAACAGACGCTTTGCGAAACGCACAACCCGCTACTAGAAAAACCATAGAAGATGGTTTGTATCATTTTGCAGAAGCAGCAAAACGAGAAAACGAGCAAATGCAGTCTATCATTGAAATTTACGAGGTAGAAATTAATGAAGATAACAAATAATCACAATCTCCCCGAAGTCATTCTTGACTGGATTAATAATGCTAATAAAGAACGACAACGACAATTAGATCAAGGAGACTTTACTGTTACACAATTGCTGTCTAATCCTAAAGAGCAATACCTATTGCACATGCACCCAGAAATAGAAATAGATGCCTCTAGGTATATTGCTTTATTATCTGGCGAAGCGTGGCATACTGGGATTGCTGCCAACAGCACAAACCGTAGGTTCAACGGTGCGCTTGTAGAAAAACGGTTTTCAACCAAGTATCAAGGTTGGAAAATTACAGGTCAGCCTGACGTTATTGATAACGATTATCTTATTGACTTCAAAGAATCTACTGTTGCACGGTTCAAGTCTCGCGTACCGCAAGAATACGAAAACCAACTTAATTGTTATCATTATATACTCAGTCATAACGGCATACATCCTAAGTTCATGGGTATATGGGTCAAATACAAAGACTATATGCCAAGTCGTGCAGGTACTAATCATTACCCTGACGCACAAATGGAATACTTTTCTGTGCCAATCTGGGACTACAACCAGCAAGACGAATTTATTCAAGATCGTTTAGAAAAACATCTTTCATGGAATCCAAATGACGAGCTTCACATCAACCGCTGGGGTTGCAGTGATGAAGACCGTTGGTACGCAGGAGAAATATTTGCAGTTATGAAGAAAGGTGGCAAACGCTCACTACATAACGCTGACACACGTCGTGCTGCTCAAGAATGGATTGATAGCGACAACACTAAAGTAAAGAAAGATCTATTAACAATAGAACACAGACCGGGCGTATATCGCAAATGCGAAAATTATTGTTTTGCATCAACGGTTTGCACACAGTATAATGAACCACTAGGAGAGAGCAATGAAGGATCTACACCACGCAGCGAAAGCTAATCCGGGCAAGGGCGACTTTGCTTCTAAGCAAACAGCAGACTTGTTTGACGGCAAAACACAAATAGGATGGGTCAAGTTAGGCCCAAAACGTGATGCAAAAGCTATCGCAAGAATAGTTATACGCTGTTTAGAGACATATGAGTACGGTTTAACTTCATCTGAAATTGCAAATGCAATTAATGAACCAATACACAATGTACGACCGCGTTGCTCTGATCTAGTACGTGACGGCATCGTTGTTAAACACCCAACACAAACATCAATAAACAGAAACAATAAGCCAGAACGTGTTTACATTTTAAAGAGCAACTACGAAAGGCTATACAATGACCAATTATGATTCAGCAAATACAGACGCACACCAGCGCAAACTAAAGCGCATGCTTTCTGCACCATTTGCAGACAATCAAATACTGTACCGTGTCGGCTCTAAAGGCCGTGACAACACAGCAATGATGCTTGCGTACCTTGATGCTCGTATGGTTCACATGCGACTCGATCAAGCTGTTGGCCCATTCTCATGGGAAAACGAAGTATCAATACAAGGTTCTGCGTATGTTTCACGTGTAACATTGCATTTACCATCAGGCCAAGTCATTACACGTTCTGACGGTGCTGACGGCTCACAGGTAGAAGCAATCAAAGGTGGCATCAGTGACGCTTTCAAACGCACAGGCGTATTGTTTGGTATAGGTTCTTACCTGTATCGTATGCCTAACATTTTTGTACCTATGAAACAAAACGGCAAGTACCCAACAGACGAAGGTATTGCTATGTTACGCAAAGCACACGCTAATCTTGCTGTGCAATACAACGCATACCTTGACCAACATTTTGGCGCGATAGACGCTGATACCAAGACAATGTTAGCCAACCCTGACGGCTAACTTGTATGGCCTCAGTGATGTATCTCTCCCAGATATCCTCCATCACTGGGGCCACCCATAACCGTTTGGCAACAAGCGAAAACAGAAAGGAAGTAACATGACTATTAACATTGCAATCGTAGGCGGTAACATGGCTGCTGATCCTGAGTACAGAGATATGCCTAATGGCGACCCTGTAGTTAATTTCAGCATTGCTACATCCTACAAAACAAAAGCTGGTGACAAGATACCAACTTACCACAAATGCGTCAGTTATAACGCAGGTATTATAAAGTACATGCAAGCTGCCAGAGTTAAGAAAGGCACCCCATTGGTTATATGTGGTGAACGTACAACTCGGTCTTACGAAAAAGATGGTAAGAAACAGTATGCGCACGAACTGCAAATACCTAATTATGGTGGCAAAATATGGGTAATCAACCCACGAAGCGGTGACATGGACACGATTGGAGACAACAATGGACATGACGGAAGCATTAGCCAAAGCGCAGGAGCCGATCAGGGACTCCCAGACGACAAGATCCCTTTCTAGTCGTTGCGTAATAACACCACATGTAGAGGGCTATCCACCAGAGATAGCTCTTTACTATGGCGACAAAGAACTTGTATATTTACCCTTTCAACCAGAAACAGCTTTGCATTTAGCAAATCAAATCTTGCAAGCGTCAAAGGAACATATCGAATGGGTAAAGTTAAATACAACGGACAAGGAGCCAATCTTAACAGAAGACCCTCCGAAACAATCGAAATAGATGGGTTCGCGTTTACTCGTTCTTGGAATCCTGAAACTATGGAACCATTTGAAATGTTTGCTGTAGAACGCGGGAAACCGGGAACGATAAACGATGTGCTTATGAAAGCAGGTATTGTTGCATCAATGCACATGCAGGGAAGAACATCAAAAGAAATAGAAACAAATCTTAACAAAATAGATAGTTGCGAGGACAATGATCCTCTCTTCTAGGGAGGTATCATGTGGTCAGCTAAAGTAACTCTTATTCTAGCAAATATATGGATGTATGATTTTTACACACCCTATGTGTTTGAAACATCAAATGACTGCTTAAACACAGTGATGACCCATTTATCTATTTTACCACAAGAAATGATAGAAAATGGTGTTGGCGTTTACAAAATGAGCTGCGAATGGGTTCCCCCACCACCAAGGGAAAAGCCAACATGGAACAAGAATTAAAGCCGCTTAAAACAAGCGAAGCAGAAATCTATATGCACCCGCATACATTACGGTTCGTGCCTTATAAATTATCCGAAGATGGTGAACGTCTGTACGATATAGAAACGCTTGATTACTGGTTATCGTTTTCCTCTCAGGAACGTTAAGTAATCAGCAGCATATTCTACGTCCCAAAAAATTTGGACAAGACCTGTCGCAGTCGTGGCATCTGGATCAATAATACACACACAACTAGAAGCAAAGTTATGATCTTCAAATCCCCCAACCTTTGCGTAGCTATCATATTTTTTATAGCCACCTACTCGTATGCAATGAGACAGCATCCCGTCTTGCTGCATTACAATATTATAGCCACTTACATGTTTATGACCCGCTAACAATATATGATCATTGTAGTGCATCTGAGCAGCTTTACTAACACCATGCACAAGATTCCATTGTGAATGACCGGGAAAATCATGTCTACAATTTATTCGTATTTCCCGTTTGTTTGGTAGCTGTAATGCCATACGCACAGACCATTCTTCTAATATCCCTTGTCCGGGTATTTTCATATAGTCCAGAGGATCGCCTGTGCCTGTCCACATATCATGATTACCTTTAATCAAAAATAACCATGGTACTTCTTTAGCTAACCATTCTGTCAATTGCCATGCTTGGCGTTTACTGGTGGACTGTTCGCCGTATAATCTACTCAACCTCCCAACCCAGTTGTTTTGTAGATCGCCTACGTTACCTGCCATCATTCCGGGAGTTGTTTTAGCAATTTCCACGTCCCTTAATAAAGCGGGCCAATCACAACCATCGTCATCAACATGGGGATCGCCAAATACAATAATACCTATTGGGCCTGATTCTTTTATTTTTACAGGGATAAGCTTTCTGCTTTTGTAAGCATCTTCCTTTCGTTTGAAATCATGCACACGCCGCTCTATCAACTCATCGATAGGAATGTCTTCTTCAACTAATGCAGGTGGCTCAAATATTGGTTCTTTGATAGGCTCTTCTATTGTCATAGGTTTTACTTCGCCCCATTCTGTTTTTTCAAAATCATCTAGCATGTTTAATGCTCTAGCCCGTTCAATTCTACGAGATATTGCCCAGCGTGATATACCGCATTTTAATGCAGTAGCACGTATACTGTAGCCATTTTGTCTGTAGATATTTACAATGTCGGGAAGCTGTTCATCTAATTTATTAGAAGTCACAAGCTTTTTCCATTGTTTCGTTAAAAACTATAACGCTGCGGACAGTTTTTTCTGTGTCTGATGATGATATGCTAGGTGTGTAGTTGCGCCAGATTTCACATCCAGCGTCAATCCTTTCGACTCCACTTAGAGAGCAACTCGATATTAACACGCTTACGCATAGTATCGCCAACAGTCTCGGCATGTTTCCGGGCATCTTGCATAACCTTTTTTGTTTTAGCTATTTCTTTTATTTGCTGTTTGGCAGCGCCTGCTTCCATGAGGTTTTTCTCACGCAAAAATCCAGCTACATTGTTAAATAGCTTGATGACTCCTGACGCTATGCCAAATATGTTCATTGTTTAAGATTTCGGTGCTTCGTTAGGTGTATCGTCAGCGTTTTTGTTTTTGCCAAAGTTACCTGATAGCAAGTTTAACGCTTTGAGAATGGTATTGAATACCATATCGTCTGATTTAGTAGGGGTAAGCATTGTTATTGCCGTACAAGCTGTAACAATCTGACATAGCCCTTCTATATACGCACCAAAATTAGGATGGTTGTATATCGCCATTAATGCGTCCATGTTGTCTTTCCTTTTCTTTTTGTTCGTAGCAACTTAAATGGAGTATGTCGCCATTAGCAAAAGTAACAAAGTAATCCTGTTTTACATCTATCTCTTTGCTACAATACGCACAAATCATATACCTTCAATAACTTCCATCCAAAGTTGGACGCCCCGCTCTAAAGTTACATCTACACCGCATGTATTTCCGAAAACCATATAAAAGTAATCGCCCGGATAAACGCGAATTAACCCAGATGTTGCTGTTAAGAAACTTGTGCTTTGGATTTGTTGAGCAGCAGATATATTTGCAACACCTTCCCAACCTAATCCGTGCGTTACAGTACCGGGAAAAGCACCATTGTTTGATGCGTAATCTTTTTGAACACTGCCTTGAATTGTATCTGATTTATAATGCACACCCGAACTGTGGTAATGCTTAACCATCAAATACACTGATCCAATTGTCCCTGCCGCAGATGATCGCGTGTAACTTGCTTTAGCACCAACACGAACCCAAAGAACAGAACCATCAGTAGGAATTTTAAGAACTGTGCGTGTACCACCACTTCCGATATTTTGCGTTCCAGTCAAACTTCCTGTGTCGTAAACTGCGACCATTGTTTGCGGAGTTAAATCAATTGTGTTGTTTGTTATTGCAGCGGCAGTTGATCCGCTTCTTGTGCTTATTAATTGTGCTATTCCCGAATCAGGAACATAAAGCGCAGCACGTTTAGATACTTCACAAATAATTTGTTCTGGGCTGGAATTATGAAATACGTTTGTCCCAGTGCCTTGTAACGAATTTCCAGAAACAGTTGTTCCTCTACAGTTGTCTCGAATAACAATTGCTGGTTGATTGCCGCTCCATTGAAAATGATTATGGTTAATATTAGTCCCTTGGATTAATTTAGATTCTCCATCTGTTCCAACAACAATACCAAAACAACCCGCAGAAGAAGAGTTGTTTACAAAATGATTGTTGCTAATAATAAATGACACATATTCATTTACATTGCCTGATTGCGCTCGTATTTGGATTATATGCGAATTGGTAGGGGCATTTGGCCTAGTGTAAAAAAGATTTCCACTTAAAATCAATTGGTTGTACCATCCAAATATACTGCTATTTTTGTTATTAAAATGACAATTTGTTGCCTGCACTCCTAAAGTACCATTAGCCGAATCACTGTTGAGTCCAGCATCGTTTCCAACAAAACCACAGTTAACAAGATATATACCTTCGGGTGGGCCATTGGGGGCCACCCCTGACCCCCCTACAACTTTAATAGCGGTTTGACATAATAATATATTACAGTTTGAAATGTGGTATTCTGTAGCACTATTTGCTGACGTTATATATATTCCAGAATTAGTTCCCGGTGTTTGCGCATTACTGTTTACATATTGACCGTCAATTAAAGAATTAGTTATTTTAGTATGAGGGCAGTTGTCTAAATAAATACCATAATGCCAATAAGCGTTATCAACATTATCACCCCCACTTACATTATTATTAGTTGTTCCACCTTGTATATGCACACGATCAACATGTACCGAAGGATCAATAACCCCAGCATTAAAAACACCGTTAAATTTTAACGCTATGTTATTAGCGCCTCCGGGGTTTGTTGTGTTTAACGTTAAATCACAAACTGTCACTTCAAAACCATCTGGTAGGTTTGCTTGAATAGCCGTGCTTCCTGACATATCAAAAACAAAACCACCCGATGTACCTGTAAATCGTATTTTTGTTACATCAATACCCGCTCCCATAATTTTTACGGGTTTGCCTGCAATTGTTAAGGGTGTGCTACAAACCCAATCGCCTTCTGGAAAATATAAAACACCACCATCAGAAGGAAGCGTTGCAATAGCAGCTACAAATTCTGCTGTGTTATCTCTTGACCCATTTCCAAGGGGTTGATGAACCGTTCCGCTTAATGTTCTCGCGTCACCCATATTAACCCAACCAATACCAGAAGCAGAACCGGGGGCTATTGCCGTTACTCGTCCATATGTATCAACTGTAACAGAAGCGTTGTGATGTTGCGTACTGTGAGAAGCAGACAAACTAGCAAGAGTTGCCATATTAATAGTTGGGTTTGTACTCAAGGCGCCGCCGCCAGTTAAAGCCCCTGTACCCGTTACGGTATTTGTTGCTAAAGCTGCGCCTGTTACCCCTCCATCAACAACCCCTGTTACTTGTCCTTGAGCGTTTACTGTAATAGAATTAGGGTTGTCATATGTGCCAGCAGTAACGCCTGTTGTATTAAGCGCCATCGTTCTGTCTTGATCTAGTATACCGCCCCCTGACAATCCTGTCCCTGCAATAAGATTGACAACCGCCCCGCCTGTGCCAGAACCACTTGCTGCAGTTGTTATGCGGCCTTTGCTGTCTACTGTAATATTTGCATTTGTAAATGTGCCAGCAGGAGAAGGCGAAACATCAGCTAGTCCTAATGTTCTGTCCGATGACAATGGGCCACCGCCTGTTAACCCAGTTCCCGTATTAATTTTTCTTTCTAAAGGGACTTTGCTAGAATCATTCGTGCCAGCAACGCCCGTTGTCGAGCCTTCTTTAACGACAATGCTTTTACCAGTAGAGCTAAAACCAATGTATTTGTTCGCTCTGCTTGCAGCGCTTTCGGAAACATTAACAACGTCATCATCAAAATCCGTTTCGTTAAAACCAATTTTCTGATCTATTTTGCGGTCAAGGTCTTGTGTAATAGCTGTTATTTGATCTAATTGTCTGTTTAGTTCGCGTATGTTAAACCCACCAGACGGAGGGAAATCAGTGATACGTTCTTGTGTTATGTTTCTTACAATTGCAATTGTGCAATCAGATTGACCTGCGTTAAACGTAATTTCTCCAGACAAAAACCCACCATCAGCAGCAGCAATAGTGCTTATTGCATAGTCTGTAGTAAGATTTTTTAATACGCCGTCAACGTAAACATCTACGTCTTTTGTTTGAAAAAACGGGAAAGGAACTGCAAAAACAGTTTGTGCTGTGTTACCAACTGTATAAGACGTTCTTGTAGCTACTTCCGTAATATTTAAATCAGTCATTCAAACCTCCGCGATTAGAACATGCTGTAATAAGTTTGGCTAAACTACGCACAATTATTCGGTATTTTCTTCAAGAGAACTAAAAAGCCAGTCTAAATGTGCAATTCTATTATAAGGCAAAAGGTCTCTTACATCTGATCCATTAAAATTACCTGTTAACAAATCGCCAGCCGATTGACCAAATGTTGTTGCCTGCTTAAAAGAAGGACCCAACATATATTGCATAGAGCTAAACTCACCATGGTTTTCGCTTGCTCCCAGCATTGATTGTATTGACAAGCTGCCACCTGTAGCATTACTAGCGTAATTGTCTGCATCTAAAAACCATCCTGTCCAACCCGCTCTGCCAATGCCCCCTATTAACATTTCATTCCACGTTTGATCAGGCGAGCCATTTTGAGCATTTCTAATTTGCTCAATCCCCATGCCTACAGCAGTCATCAAAGCTAATTGCGTTACTACATTTCTGTCAGCATCCTGCAATGCAGGAACCAACACACGTTGATGTGAAGACATGGCAAACGATTTAAACTGCGTTAACAAGGACAAATATTGATTACTCATAAATAATGGTTTTTCGCCAAGCCCCGGCGTAACAATAATTGTATTTATTTCTTTGCTTAAAGCATTTTCAAATGCGTCTCTAGCAATAAGATTGTCCCATTTACTACTGTTGGCAATAATATTGGCATCTGTTACTTGCCAGTTGTCTGACATGGCTACAATAGATTCTGCTTCGGCTTGACCGATTCCTGATTTTGCCAATCGTTCTTTTTGTTTAACACTGGCTTTTCCAGCAGCAACAGCTTTAGCGTCTTGCAAAATTTTAGTTCCAACAACAATGCCTGTACTTGTTTTTACAAAATCATTCCAAAATGACATTCCGTTTACAATAAAATTTAATGAGGCAAGCTGCCCAATGCCTTGCTCAAATCTGTTGTGCATCCCGAACGTATCACCAACATCTGCAATTTGTGCTGCGCGACTACTTAACCAAAATTCGTAGCTTTCTCCAATTGATCTGTTTTGCGCAAGACCTGCTTTCCACACTTGGTTATTAGTTAACGCCTCAAACAAACTACCAAAAGATTTACGCAATCCATTAGCCGTAACCGTTCTTGCAATATCAGGAGCAGCAGCCATAGCCCCTGTTAGCATTGTCATTGCACTAAAGTTTTTTGCTATTCGTATTGCTTTAGAAACACCACTTGAAGGATCAGAAGGCATCATATAAGTCCCTCTTAGCAAATCTCTCATTGCTCTCAAATCCTCAAGCGTGTCGTTTTTCTGTTTTAAAAGTTTTTTCCGCGCTGCTTCATTTGTTGCTTCTGCAATTTTTTTATCAAAATTGTTAATAACCCTAGTAATTGGGCCAACACCGCCATTAATTATATCGTCTAGCTCAAGGTCAACACTTCCAAATTTTTTGTATAACTCAAGATCCGGGGCAACGCCTCTCATATATGTAGTCATTATTGTAAGGATATCGTTTTCTAAAAAGTCTTCAAAATCTACGTCTTTTATAAAATCCAATTCCCTAGCGTGTAATGATCTAGCAACACCCGTTGTTGACCCTTCTGCCACAGCTAAAAACGGATTGTAATCTTTTAACTTTCTTGCAATTTTTACAGCTTCCTCTTTGCTTAAACGACCTGCGTTTTGTATACGCGTTACAAACTCATCAAAATTACCTTCTATTTTGTCTTTGCGCCACATGCGGGGAAGAAATCCATTTGATGCACCTCGTAAGCCGTCATTAGCTTGTTTCATTTCTTTAGTTAACAATGCTATTTGCGCTTTGATAGCATCTGTTTTTTTCGTTATAGCCGTTAGTTTTGCAAGTTCTCTTGCCCGTCTGTCATTTATTATATTGCTTTCAATGATTTCGTCTGTGTATTTTGAAATAATTTTATTAACGTGCGCAGCCGCATTGTCTATTTCTGGTACTCCGCTTTTTTGTTTACTGCGTTGAACTTGTGTAACACGTTGTCGGAACTCTAATATAGTTGGAGCTTTATCTGATTTAACCCCAACAATACCACCCAATCTTCTTAATGGGTTTACATTCATTCGTTTTAACATAGCGTTATATTGCCCAAATATATTACTGTGCATATCCCCTATATCGGCACGATATTTAGTTTTAATTTTAGTTTCTAACGCTTGTTCTGTTGGTTGAAAACCAAACTCTTTAGTGTTTTTTCTTAGTTTAGGAACAACTTCAAATACATTTAACAGTAATGTTTTTGCGTCATTATCTATACCAGAAAGTACTCTTGATATTGGAGATAACATATCACCCAATGCCCACGTTTTCTCTACAGAGTTTTGTATAATTTCTTCTGCAACAGTTAAGGGTTCTGGGATGCTCGCATCATTAACCATTGACCCTACAGATGCTTTGTTTTCTGCTCCTGTTTTAATCGTTGTTTCTGACGATCCTGTTGCCCATTTCTTTTTGACTGTTGTTTCATTAAACCCAGTAGCGGGTTCTGATCCTTTGCCTTCTTTAATTATTTTGTCAGCAACAACGTGTTGTCCTGTTGCTTCTTCTGGCGTTAACGGTTTGCCGTTTGACTTTTTTACGCTAGATTGCATTTTCCCAAATAAACCGCTTATAACATATTGCGCACCAGCAATCGTAAGTGTCTCAAATGCAGCCCCACTTGCGTCTCCTGATGGGTCTGTTTGCGGAAACGTTCTCGCCCCGGCTAATGCACCAGCTTTTACTGCGCCAAGTAATTTTGGCCCTGCTAATGCTACCCAAACTTCTGGCACAACAACATAAGATGCAATAGATCCTACCATTGCTGCTTCTGGAGCTTTCGCTATTTCGCTTCTACGTTTTTCTGCGTTAATCAAATACTCAGTGCGCTTGTCAAACATGTCACGATTTACAACCGCAGGAGCGTTCCATGCCCCCTCATAATATTTTTTCAGTGCTGACCACCCGTGCGCTTCTAAATGATCGTCAAGATTAAATGTGTTGTCTAATTCTGGATTTATATTGTTTTCATAATTGTAAGCTAACTGATCAATGTCTACGCCCGTTCTCATAAAAGACTCTTTAAGCCCCTCGAAGGTAACGGCATCAGGCAAAAATGTATCTGTAAAAGATTTCCAAACCGCGCCCCATGCTTCAGATTTTTTTAAATCATAAACAGCATCATCATACATATGTGTGTAATTTGGTTGCTGTACCATTTGCCCCAACATCGGAGGTGTAGGACTCATGTGTGTAAAATCAGATGCTTCTTGCTCATTAAGAGTAAAGTCCGTTTGCGTAGGAATTTTATATTGCGTGTTTTCTCTAACCAGCCGACCAAGTGGGTCTGTTGTGTTAACTTGACCAATATCCATTTTAGTCCACCATTGGGTTCATTATTGACCCTTGTACGCCTTTAGTGAGTCTTTCCAATCTTTGCCCAGACGTTTGCCCAGCTCTACCACCACCAAAAATATCCAATACTTCAGTATCAATAGTGGGGTCGCCAAACCCTTTCCCGCTTGGATAAAGTCTATTTGATGCACTAGTTCGTCTAACCTCTGCAGCGTTTGTAAAATTAAAATTTACCCCGCCGTTTTTTGGAATCCTCAAAGGAACAGGATTATTTGCTTCATCTATAACATAGATTTGATATGTAACTTGATTTCTGCCCCCTACTTCCCCCGCAATGACTTGAGGGTTAGCAAGTTTTAAACGACCTTGTGCAAACAAATAAGCAGGGTCTAATGGGCCTGTTGCGTCACCTTTTCTGTATTGTGATTCAGCAGGAAAAAACTTTTTAGAAAAATTAGGATCATTTTTTGATTCAAATTTAAATACTTGATCAACAATTTCAATAATCGACACAGCCATTTGATTGCCACTAATCCTTTTGCCGTTTCGATCTTTAATCATAGATTCTGGAGGATAAGGGTGTATCCGCACAGACTTTTGATCGGGTTGATACATAAAAGTAGAAAGACCAATTTTTCCTTCATTTGACAATTTGGTTAAAGCTGTTTTGATAGAAGAATTTACATTTGTGTTATCTTCGCCAAGGGTTAGATAATCAAGTCCAACATGGTTTTCTATTAAGGTTCTTGCTTGTGCTGTAGCTTTAATAGACATGTCATCTGCGCCCTTAAAAACCCAATCTACAAATCCTTGAACGTCTTCTAAACTTCTAAACGCAGGAAGCTTTGCATTGGTTTCTAGCCAAAAATCATATCCCCCGGATCGAGAATGACCAAACAATTGATTAAAAACATTTTTACCGAACATCATAATAAGTCCGTCATCAAACATTTCAGTTAATGCTTGTTGTATTGGGGGTATATTTGTTTCTGTATCTGCGGTATTTACAGCTTCTTTGGCTCTAGCAGTTGCTTCGGCTGGCGTTGTTCCTTTTTGGTTTTGCTGCAAAAATGATTGCCGTATTTGCGCAATCTCATCTATTGGCGTAGTTGCCGTAAACAAATCAAACAACGCGTCAACTTTAGTGTCGGCAGGCAATGTCATACCTTTACCAGCAACCATATTGCCTTTAACAAAATCTTCAATCATAGATTTCATTACTTTCATATTGCGTAATGCTACAGGAGAAGACTCTACTCTATATAAATCGGTAAACGCCGTAGGCAATTTTCCGTAATTTGCCCAAGTATTTACGACATCTTTAAATGCCCCACGCCCAGCATCTGCCATAGTATGAAACGTTTCGCTTTCCAACATTGGTAAAACTGTTTCATTTACAAGATTTTTTTGTTGGCTTTCCCAATATGTCATTTGTTTTGAATCTGGGGTTTCAGTTCCCGCTCGTATAGCAGCATCATTTCGTTCGTAATTGTTTCTTTTTGCTATTAGTGCAGTTGCTTTTTTAATGTCACCAATAGACAAATTTTCTTTTGTGCTTGGGTAAAAAGGAGGAAGTTCTTTAAGTTCGCCGTTTATTATTTTTTCTTCTATACCCATCATATCTTTAGTGTGTAGTTCCGCATTCCTTGCTTTAATTAAAGTTGCTTGTTCTTTTGCGCGGTCTGAAAAATAATTTTTCATTGTTTGCTTTCGCAAAATATTAAACGCATTACGTTCTTTCCCTTCGAACATGTTTTGCGTTGAATTGAAAAACTGATTAATATCTTCAGTAGAATTAAAATTGCTTTCCATGAGCATTATAGCTAACTCTGATATTTTATCGCTGCTTTCAGCAGACCGCCCTTCTCCGATGTGCCGTATTGCAACACTTTGATAAACGGCTGATGGCAGCATTTGTTCTAGTTTTGGCAAATTTGCAGCTTGCTCTGAATAAGACAATAAAAGATGTTGTTGTATTAATTTATTTTGGTTTTTTTTAATTTTGTCCGAAAGATTGGTTTGATCAAGCGCACGTTTTACTGTTTGCTCGAATGTTTGTTTGTTAGTAAATGTTTTTGCAAAATCATCAGCTCTATCATTTAAAAATTTTTCTGCACCTTCAATGCCCACAAAATTAAGTAATTCAGTGTATTGCCTAGCTGCTATTTGCGCAGCAAATGCAATTTTTTTACCTCTTGCAAATTTTTGTATTGCGTCTTGCGTTAATGTGCCTTGGCTTTCTTTTTTTAATCTTTCTGTTAACGCGTCTATCTTTGCATAATAATTTTTTTGAAAAGCTTCATCCCCAAAACTTTGATCCATTTGATCGTTTGCACGAAAAGTAAGATCTTCTGCTTCCGTTTCTATGTAATTTATGTTTTGATTAATGCCATATGTTACTTCTTGATCGATTGTACGATTTATTATTGGGCTTAATATCCCCGGCACTTGCGCTTGTAACGTACGTCGCACATCATCATTAACGTTTCTATACGCTCTTTTTACAAATGTTCCTAACGCCACAGACATATCCTGTGAGTTTGGTACACCTTTTTGCCCTGTTTCTACTGTTTTTGCATAGTCATAAATAGAAGCTACAGTTTCTGCAACTGTTATGCGATTTTCTTCGGCATAAATACGATCTCGTTCTTGTATGGAATCTTGTTGTACTTGTTGCGCAAAATCACCGATTGCGTTTGTAGGCCGTACATATGGCATATTCCCAATAGAAACATTTGTTTTTTCGCGCTCTAATGCCATTTAGTGCCTCATTTTTTTATTAGCGATTTACCACCAGCAAATACTGTTGATAAAGCATTACCGTATGCTCTGGTTGAATCTTCTCGTCCTTGCAATAACATACCTCGGCTCTGACTTCTTCCTGTTATAGAAGCAGCCAATTGATTGCTTGCATCTCTTCGCAAGTTTTCAGCCGTCAATGCTAATGCTGATCGGCTAGAACTGTCGCCACCATACGCCGCTCGTAACGCTCTGTTTCTTGACTGACGTTCTTGGCTTTCGCGTTTTAACTGAGCAAGCTGTCGCTGTGTTTCTAGATCACGTTGTGCTGCCGCTTCTTTTGCTCTAGCTTTAGCTATATTGCCTTGCTTGATAGATGAAGCCGCGCCTACAACCGTACTTGCGACTGTAATTAATGTTACTGGATCACCCATTAGTACGCCAACTCCGCTTGCATTGATAATATAGTTGCTTTCATAGGTTCTGTTAAAAGTAATGTAACAGTAGGCTCTCTTGTGTAACCAAGAAAATTAAACTCGTATGGGCCAGATGTTGCTGTAGGTTGCCCTGATAAGTCTTCTTGTACGTTGCGTGTTAACAGCACTTCTTTTTCTGCTGTTAATGATAATGTGTCAAATGTTTCTACTATTAGACGACTTAATCTACGTTTTCGACCCGATAATTGACCTGCCCGTGTAGACGCATCAAAAGGCATAGGTTTTAAATACGCAAGAAATGGTAAGCCTATTTCTATAGTAACTTGCGGATTAACTGTATCTGGCAATGTTAGTACCCCTAATACAGAAACATCATATAGCCCTATAAAGGCGTTACGCGCCCGTACAGCGACCTTTTGTCCAGCGTAGGCTGTTAGTCCACTAAACGTCCTAGAAGCTGTTGAAGCCGCTGTAGTGTGTCCTAGATCGAAATATCTGTCAGTATTGAACCGTTCAACATAAAATTTATTAGTTCCAGCAACTTTTCGTTGCACTAGCACAAATAAATCATCATTTACCACAGCAACACTTAAATATTTATCGCCTGTCGTCATAGATGAATAAAGATTAAGCTGACTAGCAAATTCAGATTGACTCGCATATGTTGCTGTAGAGTTATTGTATGTTGTCGTGTTTGAGTCTTGACCCGAATCCGATGTACCGGGAAACCACAAAGACCAACCCCTTGTTTCTTCTTCTCGTATAGAATGAAACACAGCCATAGAACCGTTGTCCATTACAAAAAATGCGTATTGTTCTGCAAAATTAGAAGATGTAAGAACTGCGCTATCAATTGGCTTTTGCACTAAATGCCCTGCTAATATACTAATTGATGAACTAGTATATGATTGGTTCAAATCTTTATAATGGTATTCGCGTATATTTCTACCATTACCACGTTGCGCAAACAAAATTGCACTGTCAAACACATGTGGCTTTACTCGTTTACATCCAAAAAATGTTTGTGGCCTAACGTTTATATTGCCGGGAGTTATAGCTTCCCCCTCATCAACAGAAATAAACAATTCTGCTCCATCAGTTAAAAC
>Ga0315330_10000587_pt1 | contig 22930 bp, 22 predicted proteins | sample M140m34915metaG_FD_203453 | JGI IMG/M metagenome (GOLD analysis project Ga0315330, IMG submission 203453) | Ammonia-oxidizing marine archaeal communities from Monterey Bay, California, United States - M1 40m 34915 | ecosystem: Environmental > Aquatic > Marine > Intertidal zone | place: USA...
GTTGCTGGCTGATAGGTTTTTTGTCTTGTTCGTGCCTTAGTTTTCTTTGGTACATCAACAACAACTCTTGGCTTCTTCTCAGCTTCTTTTATTAGATTCTTTTCCGTCGCCCTTATTCTACTTTTTTCTATTAGTTCCATAGCTTTTGAACTAGGCAATACTTCCTCCTCTTCTACTGCTATAATTTCGACCTTTTTTTGTAATCCTATAGTTTTCTTTTTAGTTTTTCTTCCAAGAATATTTTCTTCTAGTATTTGTTCTTCCTTTTCAACAACTTCCTCTATCTTTTGCTCTTCTACAATTGATTGTTCTTCATTTTTCTGGACTTTAACATCCTCTTTACTTTTCCTAATCAGTATTTCATTTTCACTCAATTTTTTAACGTCATTAGTCGGCTTAATTGTAGCAGCAGGTTTCTTGATTGTGGGTGTTTTTGATAATATTGGTTTATCCTTTCTAACAGCGACATCTTTTGATTTTTTTTGTGGCCTTGGAGGTATATTGCCGCCAAAAACATTTCTTGGCGCCACTTTTGGCCTCCTTCTACGCTGCACTGTTTAATCAATCCCCGTTCTTTCGGATTAATGGGGTTTGATAAGTCTTCTTAATCCCAAATTATTTCTGTATGGTCAGTTCTTAACATCGGATTAATAGCACTATCACTCAATTTTGTATTATATCCTACTTTATGTAATAATCTACCTAATTCTGCAATCATTGTACCATTATCTACGCAAAATCTTTTTTCGGGCCAATATGCTGTAGCTCCACGTTCTTCACACATAATTCTCGCCATTTCTCTAATTCTAGTATTACAGGCCACACCACCGCCCAATAATAATTCATTTTTTCCTGTATGGGCCATAGCTCTTTCAGCAACTTCAATGCATGATGCAAATGCATGTTCTTGTAAAGACCAACAAACAGATTCCAAAGAATCTCCAGCATCAATTCTTCTTTCAGCAGCAGTTAACATACCAGAAAATCCCATATCCATTCCTTGAACTCCATATGGAAGATTGATAAAATTTGAATTAACATCATTATTTAATTCATACTTCTTTGCCAATATTTCAATTTCAGGACCTCCAGGGAATGAAATTCCTTGAGTTCGGGCGAATTTATCTAGCATATTTCCTATCCCGATATCTAATGTTTCCCCCATTACTCTATATTTATTCCTTGAACTAGCAATAACCTGAGTATTACCTCCACTTACATACAACAAAACCGGATCTTTGCAGCCTGTTTGATTCTTACCAATTTCAATATGTGCTATGCAATGATTCACGCCTATAAGGGGGACTTTCCATACTTCAGATAGAGTTCTAGCAATACTTGCGCCAATCCTCAAACATGGCCCTAGTCCTGGACCTTGACTGAATGCAATAGCTTCTATTTTATTTTCTAAAAACATCTCAGAGGAAGTGGCTTCTCTGAGCAAATCAGAAGCCATCAAACAATGGTGATCAGCAGCCTCCCTAGGATGAATGCCTCCTTCTTCTGGTCTAAACAAATTAGAATATGATTGAGAGGTTTTGCCACTCATATCAACCATCCCAAAGGATAGAGTATGTGCGGTACTTTCGATACCAAGTACTACTCCAGTCATGCCTCCCGGCAGGGGTACCCCTTTGAAGTATAACTGCTCCCACAAGTCATGAGTACCATCATTGTTAACTGTGGTGAAATTGCTCATCTTTCTACAGGAGATATCACTAAACCAATTTCAGGCCATAAAATGTTAGATAAAGAATCACTTGTTCATCCAAAAGGTAATGCAATACTAATAAAAAATGGCAAGATATCATTAATTGATAATAATGATGCTATATTAGATGAATACATTCCTTGGTATTTAGGTGGAAATATATCAAAAAATGGATATAATATAATTGATGCAGATGGTAAAGCGATTATTCCAGGGTTAGTGGATAGTCATAATCATTTAGTTTGGTCTGGAGATAGATCCAATGAATTATCATTAAGACAAGCCGGTAATTCTTACTTAGATATTGCTAAACTTGGAGGAGGAATTAAAAAAACTGTTCAAAGCACTAGAAATAGTAGTTTTTCAGAATTATTATCAAAGGCAACAGAAAGATTAGAAATAGCTATTACTTATGGAACTACAGCCCTCGAAGCAAAAAGTGGATACGGATTATGCAATGAAACAGAGGAAATGATATTGAAAGTAATTTCATCTGTAGAACAAAATTCAAATTGTAAAGTATTTCCTACTTGGCTAGGTGCACATGATATTCCAGAAGGTAAGAGTCGAAAGGGATATTTAGAAGAATTAATACATGAACAATTACCTAATATCTATAAAAATAAATTAGCAAAATGGGTAGATGTATTTTGTGAACCAGGCTGGTTCACAATAGACGAAACAGAATTAATCGTCAAAGCCTCTCAAGAAATAGGCCTTAGTTCTAGATTACACGTTGATGAATTTGTTGACTCTGGAGGATTATCATTAGCAGCAGAATTAGGCTCATCAAGTGGGGATCATGTTGCTTTCTCAAGTGACGAGTCAAGGAGCTTAGCTACAAAGTTAGGTACTATGCAGACCTTTTTACCAGGAACTCCTTATGTTCTTGGTAAAGAAATTGATTTACCAATTCAAAAATGCATAGATGAATCTTGGAATTTTTCTATTGCAACAGATTTCAATCCTAATTACCCTTCATTATCAATGCCTTTTGTCGGTAGTCTTTTATCACATAGATTGAATATCAATCCTTTAGTAGCTTTAATTGCATCAACTCGTAATCCAGCAACATCTTTATTTGATTTGGATCAAATGAGAGGTTCACTGTCGATTGGTTCTCCAGCAGATTTGAATATTATTTCATCTTCATTTATTGATGGATGGTGCCAGACTCCGGGAATAAATCCAATCATCAAAACGATGATCGATGGAACTATTGTAAATTCTAATAAATCAATTTGAAGTTATTATAATTTTTTAATAGTTTTGTAAATACTATAAGTATCTTTCATTAAAGGTATTATAAAATTTTATAATTTACAAATACTACAATTAAATTGAATAGATATATTAGAAATTTTTCTAAACAGTACTTTTATGTTGAAAATATCGCACACCTAAGTTCTGATAATCATGGTTATCAGAAATAGTATATTATAAATTATTATGAATATCCTTGCAGTATAACGTTTTTACAAAATATTATACTTTTGTGTCTTTTTACCCCTAAGATAGAGTTCAATATTAAAACACTAGTCGCAGCACATGGTGAACACATACAGCGGCCTTTGCATGAAGTGTAAATCATATGGAGTAATATCTAATACTCGATTGATCACGATGAAAAATGGCAGAACGAGAGTTGCGGGTTTCTGCTCACAAAAAAATTGTTATGGAAAAATATCTAAAATAATCTCTTGAATTTATTAAAAATTTAGAATCCTTCATTTGGAATGTCCATGTCGCATGAACTCCTAGGGCTCGTGGTCTAGGGGTTATGACGCCACCTTGACATGGTGGAGATCGCAGGTTCAATTCCTGCCGAGCCCACCAATAGTTACAATACTATTAAAGTAAAATATCATTAATAAGAAATTCTTAATTTCCCTGCACCTTTCGATTTAACATTCATAATTTTCAGATTATCTAAATTACCTATTGAATCAACATGTGTGCCACCACATGGACATAAATCAATATCTTCAATTTCTACTACTCTTAATTTAGAAATAGATTCTGGAATTCTATGTAAAAAATTTGTATGTCTCATTTTTTCATGCGATAATATAGTTTCTCTATCCCAATTATATATGTTAACAGCTGCATTCGTTGTAATGATATCATTAAAGGATGTTTCTAAATCTATTGCATTGAATTTATCTCTATCTGGAAATTTTAAATCAATTCTAGTATGTTGTGGACTAATTTGATTTCCAACGGTTTCTGCATTGAACAAATCATTCGCCAATGCAGATACTATATGTTGTGTCGTATGCATTTTGGTATTTTTATTACGGACTTCTTTATCTATTTCACAAATAACTTTGTCACCCAAATTAAATTCTTCTACAGATTCCACTGGATGTTTAATAAATTCACCAGGCAATGTTTCAAGTAATGGAGTCTCAATATTGCCTGATTTAATCAATCCAATATCTCCCGGTTGGCCACCTCCTCTAGGGAAACAATATGATTCTTTGAACATTAAATAACAATCTTCTATTTGGACTATTTCAGTAGTAAAGGGTTGAGGATTAGTACCTGGATGATATTTTAAATGTAACTTTTCTTGCATATTTTCACCTAAATAAACTAGAAAGCACTCCTGATAACAAACCTGATGATACATTTTCACATTCTTTCGTCATAGATCTATCCGCATTTAGTGGCTTCACTATACTGCTCAACCATTTTTTTATAATTTCTACACCTTTTCCAGAATTTTCAGGTATTCTACTAAGGGCCTCATTAGAACATATTAATTCATTAGAAAGAACTTGAGAAAGATATTTTGTTGAGATGTAAGTTCTGTACGTACCAGTAGCTCCCATAGAAACATGATCCTCTTTGCCATTACTCACTGGAATATTTCCTACTGATGCAGGGTTAGATAATATCTTTAATTCTGAGATTAGGGCTGCTGAAACATATTGTACTATCATGAGACCACTTTCTAAACCTTCTTTATTCGTCAGAAAAGCCTTTTGTCCGCTCCATTTTGGATCTAATACTTGATTGGTACGCCTTTCAGAAATAGATGCTATTTCATGACAGGCTATAGCCAAATAATCACTCATCATAGAAAGGTTTTGGCCATGAAAATTACCTCCACTAATTACTTCCCAGGAATCATTATTAGAGAAAACAAGTGGATTATCTGTGGCACTATTAATTTCTATTTCTAACATCCTTCTCCCTTCTTTAATAATTTCAATTATGGGTCCATGAACTTGGGGTGAACAACGAAAAGAATAGGCATCCTGTACTCTATCACATTCTATATGCGATTTATTGATTTCCGAGTTTATTATTAGTCCTAAAATTCTAGCTGCAGAAATCTGTTGCCCCTGATGCGGTCTAGCGTTATGTATATTGGAATTAAATGGTGCATGTGAACCCTTAATTGCTTCTAAAGAACAAGCAGTTGCGGCATCCGCAGCAAAAATTAATTGTTCCATATTAAATATAGAAATAGACAAATAAGTACACATTTGACTAGTACCATTTATCAGTGAAAGACCTTCTTTAGCCTGAAATTTAATTGGTTTTAGATTATTTTCTGATAAAATTTCTTTCACATCTTTCTTTAACCATTTTCCATTAATCAAAATATTACATTCCCCTTCGCCCATCATAGCAAGTGCTAAGTGAGATAATGGAGCTAAATCTCCTGAAGCACCCAATGAACCTATTCTTGGTATTACTGGTGCAATTTTACCATTAATCATTGACAATAATAATTCTACAACTTTTATTCTCGTACCTGAATATCCCTTTGCTATTGAATTAGCTCTTATTAGCATCATCATGAGTACATGCTCAGGCTTCATTTCATCTCCTACGCCACACGCATGGCTTCGAATGAGATTTGCCTGTAAATCTTCTAAACTATCATCGTCAATGGAAACAGAAGATAATGATCCAAATCCTGTATTTACTCCATAAACAATATCATCATTTTCAATAATTTTTTCTATAATTTTTCTAGATTCAAGCATTTTTTCCTTTGCTCTATCAGATAAAATAACATCAACAGAATTATTAGCAATATTGATAATATCTTCTATTTTTAGTGAATTTCCATCTATTTCCAGGTTACTCATATTTCTCCTCCCGAGGTATCATGCAAATATACTCATCGAAATTTATAGTAAAAAATCTAGTATATTTTCATCAACTAAATTAGAAATAGTAATTTCTAGTTTTTTGTCTCTTTCCATAGCCCTTTTTATAGCAAATTTTGCTCCTTTATTTCTAGCCCAAGACCTACGAGCAATTCCATTATTAACATCCCAAGAAATCATAGATTCAATATTATCATTTGAATTTTCTGAACCATCAATAATCATACCAAATCCTCCATTGATAACTTCTCCCCAACCAACTCCTCCGCCGTTATGGAGGCTTACCCATGTAGCACCCCTAAATGAATCTCCAACAAAATTATGTACAGCCATATCTGCAGTAAACATTGATCCATCTTTAATATTGGCTGTTTCTCTGTATGGACTGTCAGTTCCACTTACATCATGATGATCTCGACCTAAAACAATCGGCCCAGAAATTTTACCTTCTCTAATTGCATTATTAAATTCTAAAGCGATTTTTAATCGTCCAATTTCATCAGCATATAGAATTCTAGCTTTACTACCTACAACTAAGTTATGTTTTTCTGCTTCTGAAATCCATTTGATATTATCCATGTATTGTAATTTTATCTCTTCAGGACTATTTTCTGAGAGTTTTTCAAGTACTTCTAATGCTATCTTATCTGTGATTTCTAAATCTGATTTTTTACCTGATAAGCATACCCATCTAAAAGGTCCAAAACCATAATCAAAACACATTGGCCCCATAATGTCTTCAACATAAGACGGGAAAAGAAACGTATCATTCTTTATCACTTTAGCACCTGCACGACTAGCTTCAAGTAAGAAAGCATTACCATAATCCCAAAAAAACATACCATTCTTACTAAGTGTATTTACGGCTTTAGCATGTCTTTTAAGTGATTTTTGGACTTCAATTTTGAATTTTTGAGGATTACTTGATAATAACTCTAATCCTTCTTCATAAGCCATACCAACTGGCATATAACCTCCTAACCAAGGATTATGCAAACTTGTTTGATCACTACCTAAATGTGGAGTAATTCCTTTTGAAACAAAGTATTCTAACAAGTCAACAATATTTCCCACATAACCTAATGACACAGCTTCTTTTTTCTGCTTTGCACTTGATATTCTTTTCGATAATTCATCTAGATCATGATAAATTTCGCTTAACCAACCTTGTTGATGTCTTTTTTGGGCTGCAAAAGGATTACATTCGGCAATAACACATATTGCACCTGTAATTACAGCTGCTTTTGCTTGTGCGCCCGACATTCCACCAAGGCCAGAAGTAACAAAAAGTATGCCGCCAAGATCTTTTTCCTCGTTTATATTCAGATATTTTCTCGCAGCATTCATTATTGTTATAGCAGTTCCATGAACAATACCTTGGGGGCCAATATACATATATGATCCTGCAGTCATTTGACCAAATTGTGAAACACCCATAGCATTCATTTTTTCATAGTCGAGCTGACTTGAGTAATTCGGAATTACCATGCCATTAGTTACTACTACTCTTGGAGAATTCTTGTGAGAGGGGAATAATCCCATTGGATGTCCAGAATACATAACAAGAGTTTGTTCATCAGTCATTTTTGATAAATAAAACATAGTTAGTCTATATTGAATCCAGTTCTGAAATACTGAACCATTTCCTCCATAAGTGACTAATTCATGTGGGTATTGTGCTACTTCTGGATCAAGGTTGTTTTGTATCATATGCATTATAGCTGCTGCGGAAACTGATTTAGTTGGATATTCCTCAATTGGGCGGGCATACATTTCATAGTCCGGCCTGAATCTATACATGTATATGTGGCCATATTTTTCTAATTCCTCAAAAAATTCTCTAGCAAGTTCTTTGTGCCACTCTTTAGGAAAATATCTCAATGCATTCTCTATAGCTAGTTTTTTTTCATTTATTGATAATTTTACGGGTCTAATTGGTGCATGATCAATTTTAGAATCTAGTATCTTTACTTTAGGTAATTTTTTTGGTATTCCAATGATAACATCTTCTGAGAATATCATATTACCACCCTAGTCTTGAAGAAATTATTTTTTGAGTATCTTCATTTAAAGAAGTGCACTGAGAAATAATTTTTTTAACTTCACTTTCATATTTGCTTGAATCTTCTTTTAAGATACCAGGTGTATTTACCCTAACATTTAGTGAAGCAATAAATGCAGAAGAATATGCAAGTTGTGAGGCAGAAGCCAAGTCAGTTAGGGCATTTTTATTAGCTTTGGATGCAAATTCGGGCAATAATGATAACAAATAAAGAGATTTTTCAGCTATTATAAAGGGAGCAATAGTCGCTTCTAAAGAAGATTGCAATATCTTTTCTTTACGTATCGATTTTTCAGATTCATTAGTTTTAGGTAATCTATATGACATCATAACATTATTGAACGCATCACAATCATTTTTAGCCAATTCAATAGAATTTAGTATCCCGTTATCACAAATTTCAATCAAATTATTGCTTATTTCATGTCCCTCTATCCATTTTTCTGAACTAATAGTCAGACGTGAGACCATAGATACTAATGAATAAGAATGACCTAATACAAGAGCCGCTGCTGCCCCTCCTCCGGGCGTTGCATTCTTTGAAGCGATATCATTGAGTACTGAAATATATCCCTCATTCATTTTCTAATCTCCTATTTTTTGATATAGTCCACTCTATAATATTATTTTCGGGAATGAACTTATCTATAATATCTAGTTTTAATCCTTTAATTGCTATATCTACTAATTCCTTCTCAGTGAAGTCATTATTATTTGGCGAATAATATTTGCCTGCCTCTAAAAATGCATCTAAAGGACATAGGCCAACAAGTTCAGAAGATATTACTTTTAATCCTAATTTATCAGCTTCTACTTTTATAGATTCCATAACATGATGGAAGCCAGTAATATCATAATTAAGTAAATTCATAGATACTTGTGCTGTATCCTCATCAAACATCCATCCAGCAGCCTGAAGAAATTTAAACTTCCCAGGTTCTCGGAGTGGTTTACCATTATTATCAAGTATTTTATTTCCTTCTTTATCCTTCTTTAATATGCCACTTGTTCTTATTTTTCCAGCTATTATATTTGCTAGAGTTTTATCATTTGTATCTAAATTAACATTATAAGCAATTAACATATTTCTTGAACCTGTAGCAGTTACACCAGATTTTTCATTTAATTCAGGTTTTCCATAATCTGGCATCCATTTTTTTTGTTTAATTTTCTCTGAAAATCCTTCAAATTCTCCTCTACGAATATTGGGTAAACTTATTCTATCCAAACTAGTTGCTGCTTCACCATAAAGATAAACTGGTACATTACATTCAGAACTTATCACCTTAGCATATTTGGTAGCAATTTCAGTACAAAGTTCCATTGATGCATTCGCTAATGGAATGAATGGCACAACATCTACTGCCCCCATTCTTGCATGTTCTCCAGAATGATTTTGCATATCTATTAGTTCAAATGCTACTTTAGAAGATTTTATAGCAGCCGTCAAAATAGAATTTGGATCGCCTACCATTGTGATTACTGTTCTATTAAAATCATGACCTACATCAATATCTAAGAGTGTGAGGTTTGGTACAGATAGAATAGCATCTTGAATTGCATTAATTGTTTTTTGATTTCGACCTTCACTGAAATTTGGAACACATTCTATTAACACATCATCCATGTTCCTCCGGACATTTACTCAATGAAGAGGATTATGATTATCTGTACAGATTTTCTGTACTGTTTATCGGACTTTCATTTTTCTTTTTGTTGATTATTTCTATAGATTTAACAATATCACTTTTGTTGACCTTATTTCTATTATCCGATATTGCGTTCATAGCAGCTTCAACAATTACAGATTTTAATTCAGCGCCGCTAAACCCATCTGTCTTGTTGGAAATAAAATTTAGATCTACATTTTTAGATAATGGTGTATTTTTAGTATGAACAGCTAAGATACTCTCTCTAGCATCTTTATCTGGTAATGGCAGAGTAACAATTCTATCAAAACGACCAGAACGTAATAGTGCTGCATCTAATAATTCAGGTCTGTTAGTCGCAGCAATAATTTTCACATTTTTTACTGATTCAAAACCATCCATTTCAGCAAGTAACTGCATCAATGTACGTTGAACTTCACGATCTCCAGAGGTAGTAGAATCTAACCTTTTTGAACCAATAGAATCAATTTCGTCAATAAAAATTATTGAAGGAGCCTTTTGACTAGCCAAATCAAAGAGTTCTCTAACCATTCTACCGCCTTCTCCAATATATTTTTGTGCTAATTCGGATCCTACAATTCCAAGAAAGGTTGCATTTGTTGATGATGCAACGGCTTTTGCAAGTAACGTTTTTCCAGTTCCCGGAGGGCCGGCAAGAAGAATACCCTTCGGAGACTCTATGCCAAATTTATCAAAAGCTGCTGGATTTTCTATTGGTAGTTCTATTGCCTGACGAATTTGCTTAATTTGTTCATTCAGACCTCCAATGTCGTTAAAACTAATATCTGGTGATTCGATAATCTCTGCACTTGATATTAAAGGATCCCAAGCATCGTTAAGAACATCGATTATAGATAAATTATCTTGATTTAATGCAACTCTTGCCCCTGGTATCAATTTACTCTTTTCAATATGTTTGTTAATAGAAACTAAGAAAACAGTACCGTTAGAACTACGTACAATTGCATTATCATTTGTAATATCTTGTAGATGTCCAACAACGAATGGAGGAGCATGTAGGTTAGATAACTCCTCTTCAAGCCTATTAGCACGTTTTTTCAGTCTTGAACACTCATTCTCTAAAAAGATCTTATCTGTTAATAGTTGTTGAGCCTTTTCAGATAATAATAAAAAATTCTTTTTAATGTCTTTTATCGAATCTGAATTATCATTGATTGAGATTTCATTTTTTATGAATCCAGACTCATCAACCTCACTACTCATATTTCTACTAGGACATTATAGTTTATGATATCTGCGAAGGAATGATGAATATGACATGCATGCGATGCTACATGAGTGTTTGTGAGTTATGCGGGAATGAAAGAGTTTCTACGAGAAAAACCCGAACATCCACTACAATAATTGACTGTTGTAATAAGTGTGTAGAATCTTTGGGTCTATCCCCAATTAATGAAAATAAATCTAGCTCAAATATTATCACTAAACCTTCAATTTCAAAAAATAATAATTATTTAGTAGGTACTGAAACAGAGGAATTAATACCTAATTTTCATATTAAAATACGTAAAGAGAGAGAAGAAAGGGGTTGGGATATAGAACAACTAGCTAAGAAAATTAATGAAAAAGTTAACACGATACAGAAAATAGAGAATGGGAATAGAGTGACTGATAATACTATTAAAAAAATATCTAAAGCTTTAGATATAAACCTATATTCGTCAATATCGCCTCAGAATGAAAGAATCGTAAAATCTAAAGAAATGAAAGAAATGACTATGGCTGATGCTAATATTTCTCAGGATGAAATTGTGTCTAAACAAAAAAACATAAAGAAAAAAATGAGAAAATTAGGAGTTTCTCGTACAGGCGGCAGGAAAAGAAAGAAGGATTGAGATGGAGTTTGTACCACTACATATAATTCATCTAGATCAAGATGATCCTAAGAAATGTACTGCAAGGAAAATGGAAAAATTTGAAAGCGCAATCGTACATAATAATGTTTCTAAATCACCAAAGAGGGGTTTTTTACTAAATCCAAAGAGTGATGAAATACTAGGACCTGATGATAAAAGAATTATTAATTTAGGGGCATCAATAGTTGCTTTAGATTGTTCCTGGAAGCAGATAGACTCCTCATTAGATTATATTGAGAAAAAGACTAAATTAGTCAGTAAAGCTTTGCCGTTAGTTTTAGCGGCAAATGAAGTTTCATGGGGTAAACCTGGTCGACTATCGACAGTAGAGGCTTTTGCAATTTCACTATGGATCCTAGGTAAAGAAAAACAGGCTAGAGATATATTGAAGCCTTTTAGGTTTGGTGATCAATTTCTGGAGTTGAATAAAGAACCCTTAGAGGCTTATGCCAATGCAAAGAGTAATCATGAATTAGAGAAATTACAATGGGATTTCTTCAATGAATCGCTTTTATCTAACTAAAGATCCTGTAGAAATGTCTCCTTCTGGTGTTAATAATTTAACATTACCATTACCATCATCTGCTGCTAACAACATCCCTTCAGAAATTACACCACGTAGTTTTCTAGGTTCTAGATTAGCAACATAAACTACATTCATCCCCTCTAACTTTTCCTTTTCATATATTCCTTTCAGTCCCGCACATATTGTTCTCGTACTTTCCGGAGTGTCTTGCAACTCTATTACCCATAATTTATCTGCATTAGGATGTTCATTGACTGAGATAATTTTACCTGTCTTCATTTCAACTTTCATAAAATCTTCAAATTCGATATATTCACTTCCCTTATCTTTGGCACCCGGCTTAACTTCATTATCATTATTATATTCATTAGCTATCATATCCTCTCTTGCAATGATTTCTTTCAGATCGAGTTTTTTGAATAGGGCAATAGGTCTAGCCTCATTCCATGTTAGTTTTGAATCAAATAACATAGCATCGTGCCACAGTATATTATCAATAACAGAATTTTCACCTAACATTCTCCATAATCTTTCACTTTGAAATGGCATGAAAGGACGTGTCAGTATAGCTAGACTTCTTGCAATTCTCCATGTTAAGGCTAATCCTGATAATGAATCATTTTTTTCATCACTCTCTTCAGAATTTAGATATTTCCAGGGCGCACTTTGTTGTAATAAGACATTACCTTTTTGAGAAATAGTCATTATATATCTTAATGCTTCTTTGAATCGTTGTTTTTCCAATGATTCTGTAGCCTTTGAGTGTAACTCCTTGATTTGCTTGATTAAATCTTCATATTTATCAAGCATTTCGTACTTAGATAAAGGATTCTGGTCAGTATTTGATTCCAATCTATGTGTAAGTGTTAAAACTCTATTTATGAAGTTTCCATAATTTCCAATTAACTCATTGTTAACTCTATCAACAAACTCATCCCAACGGAAATCTGTATCATGTGTTTCAGGCATATTTATAGATAAATAGTACCTTAAAGTATCTGGATCATATGTTTCTAAGAAGTTTGGCAGCCAAACAGCATGCTTTCTACTTTTGCTAAATTGCCCACCTTGTAACATTAAGTATTCATTTGAAGCTACATTATTTTCTAATAAAATATTACCAGTTAGAATGTCACTTGTCACTGGAGTTTGAGATTTAGCTGAATTCAGAGCCATTATTATGGCAGGCCAAATTATAGTATGAAATGGAATATTATCCTTACCCATGAAGTAAATATGCTTTTGATTTTTAGCAGGATCATAAATTAACCAATCTTTCCATGCATTTTTTCCTTCATTATGACCAGATTTTTCTGCATATCTCTCAGCCCAAATTCTAGCACAGGTGAAATACCCCTGAACTGCTTCAAACCATACATAAACTCTTTTTTCAGACCATTTATCATCATCTAATGGTAATTTAATACCCCAATTGATGTCTCTAGTAACTGCTCTTGATCTAAGTCCCATATTTAACCAATTTTTAGTCATCGAACGTACATTAGGTTTCCATATCTTCGCTCTTTCAGAAGCATGTTTTTCTAAAGATTCTTGAAATAAATCTAATCTAAAGAATAAATGATCGGTATCTCTGATTTCAATTTTAGCATCCGGATTCATTTTAGAACGAGGATTAAGTAATTCATTAGAATCATAAGTTATTCCACAATCATCACATTGATCTCCACGAGCCTTATCAGAGCCACAACTAGGGCATTTTCCTTCTACATATCTATCGGGAAGAAATTTAATATTCCCGTCTTCAGAAATAGAGCAATATTGTTGCATAGTTTTTTCTTCTAGAAAATCTGATTCGAGTAATAATTTGAATACTTCATTAACAATCTCTTTGTGCCTAAAATCTGTTGTTCGATTATAGAGAGTGCCACCAAATTCAATTCCCCTGGAATCTATATTATCTCCCCAGGAACATCCCAAATTAATTAATGCCTGAGAATTTATTTGATGATATCTATCTACTATTTCCTGAGGTGAAACTCCTTGTTCTTCTGCACTCACTGTTATTGGAGTTCCGTGCTCATCGGAACCACTGCACATTAACACCTTGTTACCTTTCGAGCGTTCAAATTTGTATTGAATATCTGCAGGTAAACAATTACCAGCAACATGGCCTAAATGAAGAGGGCCATTTGCATAAGGCCACGCCATAAAGATAGTTATGTAGTCCATTTCCCTCTCCTTTCAGGTGCTGCCAAAAGTTAGATATTTATGTCATGTTCGGTTCGGAAGGTAAGGAGCCCCCCTCGTGAATCTGCAATTTTATCAAGATATTACGAACAACAATAAACTCTAGAGGCAACAAAATTGACAGATTATACACTTATTATACTATATTCCTCACTTGCTTTAGGTGCTTCATTCTTATGTAGTATCTTAGAAGCAGTATTACTTTCGACCACACATAGCCATATCATTGCATTAAAGGATACACATCCAAAAATTAGTAAAGGTTGGGCACAATATAAAGAAGACCCTGAAAGGCCATTAACGGCAATATTGACTCTAAATACTATTGCTCACACAGTAGGGGCACTCGGAGTAGGTTCTGAAATAGAGAATAACTTCGAAGGTGAGTATGTAGTAGCAATATCAGCTGCTCTCCTAACTTTAGCAATTCTACTGCTTAGTGAGATTTTACCAAAAACCATAGGAGCCTTATATTGGAGAAAGTTAACAATTCCATCATATAATATTCTAAGAATATTGATGATTACGCTAGTTATTATTATAAAACCTATAGAATACATTAGGAAATTATTACCTGAAGCCCATCAAGAAACTGTAACTAGGACTGAACTATCTGTAATGGCAGATATTGCAGAAGAATCAGATGTTATAGAAGAAGATGAAGAAATGGTAATACAAAATCTACTAAAATTAAGAGAGATATCTGTTGGTAGCGTAATGACTCCTAGAGTAGTAATGAATACAGTTTCTCATGATGAAACTATCAGTGATGTACTTGAAAGAATGCCTATAATGATTAATGGTAGGATGCCTATTACTGGAGAAAATATAGATGATATCAGTGGATTTGTATTACGTAACGAAATTCTAAGAAGAGCTGCTAATGATGAACATGACATATTAATGGGTGCCATTTCTAGGGGCATTAAATCATGTAAAAAAGAGGATTCTGTAGACAGAGCATTAGATATTCTATTAGAAAATAAAGTTCAAATAATGATAGTTAAAGATGAATTTGGAGGTACTTCAGGGATAATTACTATGGAGGATATCATTGAAACATTACTCGGTGTGGAGATAGTAGATGAACATGATCAAGAGGCAATTAGTGTGGGAGATCATCATGAAGATATGAGAAAGTTAGCTAAAATTCGATTCGATAATGAATCAGAATAAAGTGTATATCAAAATGGTGTTCTGATACCAATTGCTCTGACTATGCACCAACCCTCTCTGGCCTCCCAAATGGCAAATAATCCTCCTATAATGGAAAAAAGACCCATCATTAATATTTCTTCAGAGATAAATATGTTAAGATTAAATAAAGAAATTATAACAATACCAGAGAAAACAGAGAAGATGCCTATAGTTAAACGAAATAATTTGCCTTTGGCATCTATGTTGCACTTCCTTTCCATAATGTTTGATCCAATGCCTGATATATTAATGACTGTTTAATAGATTAGTATTTATTTTGGAGGCTTCAATATTGAATATGCGGCAAAAAATGCCCAAATACCGCCCAAGACTGCGAACGGCCATTCTCCAGTAATATATGCCCTTACAGTAAGTAATGATTCACCAATCAACATTAGAAGTAAATAGGTCAATGAACGACTCGACACAATCCCTCTCGATTCAGAAGAAAAAGCAACTAAAACTAAAATCATACCTAAATATGCACCCATCATAGTAATATCCACTATAACACCAGACAAATTGAATAGTCAATTACATATAGATATAACTCTAAATATATTTATGCATGTAAAAATTAAGACTTATAGGGAAGTCGCGGAGAAGCTAATTTTCTCCATAATGGAGGTATTAAACAGGGCCACCAACATGCATAATATCCAGCAGGTAATTCTGGTGCATCTGGATGTGGCTGTAATTTCCAAAATGGAGTACTAGCCTTCAAATGGTGATCAGAATGACGAGTTAATTCCAGTAGTGACCATCGAGACCAACGGGCTTCGGTGTTCCATGAATGCATCCGTGTTTGACGTTCATCAATTTCCCTTCTTAAACCCCAATGTCTGATATAATTCACATATTCTAATGTCAATATAGCAATTATGGATGCTAAAAACCAACCGAAGACAATACTCGAACCGTTTGGAAGCATGAAAAATAACAATATAACTGCAAAAATCTGCAAAAATAACCCCTGATATGATGGATTATTTATTCCATATCTGCCCTTTGATCGGTGAACATTTACTGAAGAAATAAATTGCCCAGGGATTGTATGTAACCAAAACATCCAGACATTTTCTTCTTCTTTTGCGCTTGCAGAGTCTTTTTCTGTAGCAACCCATTTATGATGATTATGATTGTGTTCAGTAGTGAAATGCGTGTAATGCACACTGAAAAGCAGGAATCGAGCAAGAAGCCAACCTGGGCTCTTAGGTTTCTTATGTCCTAGTTCATGCGCTGTTACTATAGCAGAAGCGCCTGAAACCAAACCAGTAGACAATGAAGCCGTTACTAGCCATCGATTTATTTCAGATTGTTGACTGGAAAAATAAAAAAATGTACCAATAACCATTATATGCATTATTCCGTGTACCCATAAAAGAATTTCAAAAGGTAATCCAGACTCTCTTGGAGGACGAGGTTTTGCGGATTTACCAAAAAGAATATCTAAAAATGGACCAATAATCCATATAAAGATAACTCCCATAGATGTATAAATTCCTCCAATCATATTTCCACTGATCACTAATAAAGGGCTGATTAGCCCTAATAGATGAACTATCCAAGGCTCAGGTTTGAGGTCTGCCTGCACGTTCATGTTTTCGCGAAGGTATCAAGTGACTTAGGAGTTATGTAAAATATACTATATCCAAATATCATTTTCAGCGGTTAAATCGGCATCTTTGTTGCCTGTATTTTTTATTCCTCTGGGCTCTATCAACATTATAAGACACTCTTCTTCAGCTGATGGCATATGTTCCACTCCTTTAGGGACAATGAATAATTCCCCTTTATCTAAAAAAACAGTTGAATCTACAAAATGAATACACATTTGACCTTCTATTACATAAAAAAGCTCATCAGTTTCTTCGTGATTATGCCATATAAAATCACCCTTTATCTTAACAATTTTTATTTGATAATCATTCATTTCGGAAATTACTCTAGGAGACCAATATTCTAATAATTTAGAAAATTTTTGTTTTAAATTAATTTTTTGCATTACAATTCACCTTTGCGATATCAATATGTAAAAGTTTGGTAGATATAATTTTATTTATCCATTATTTTTTTTAGTTTTAATCTTTTTAAATATATAGCGTGAGAAAATCATAGAGAATATCAAAAATAACACTGAGAAATAAGAAGGAAGATTAGAATTTGTAGCAAAAGTCCAGGTAATTATAAGAATGATAGCACCATAAATTGCTCTGAAAATTGAATAAAAAACAAATTTTTCTAATAATGGATGCTTGAATAGGACTGAGCCGTTCCCTTTATTGTCCATAACAAATGGATATCGCAAAAGTAAATGGTCTTAACGGTTAGAGTTATTCAACATCTTCACTTTCTTTCAACAGCCCTCTGGACTCTGCAAAGTCTCCAAGAGATTCTAGTCTCTTTAACCAGCCTTTCGCCTCAGCTGTTTTACCGGTCTTTACCATCCATACGCCTCCAAAGAACGTATCCCAAAGTCCTAGTCCATTTGCACGTCTTTTATACATCACATAATCAACCAATGGAGGCATGATCAATAAAAGGCCTATTACTCTGAAAATAGTCTCAAAGGGTGAGTCCCCCATAGAAAGCTCACTCATAATAACAAGAATAGCAAAAGAGGATATCAATACGAATGGAGTAGTTAACCCCTTTATTGTAAGAAATGGCCATAATGGATTCTCCCCCCTAGTATTGACATACTTAGTTCTACTTACCCAATTGCCTATTGAGCGATTTGTATAAGCTGGTAATACAACTAAATTCCCTATAGCTAATAAAATACCTAAAATGATGAAGTATGTAGTATCGGCACCACCTCCAAAACCCTGTAGCCCAAGTATTGGTATTGACCATCCATAACTCACAGCGAAATCTACAAATCTTCTCGTTCTTTTTTGTAGATTAGTAGCACTTTCAAAACCGTCTGGTAGAGTTTTTGGTGTTCTAATTTTCTTTTCTTTTATTGGACGGGTTTTTTTGGGTTTTTTCTCTCTCCTCTCTCTTCTACTTTTTTTAGCAACTTTAACAGGTTCTGGTTCAGCTACCGATGCTACAACAGGTGCCGGAGCTACGTCTACTTTGTCTTCAGTTTGAATTTTTCCTGCTTTTTCAAGTAAACCCATATTAATCACTCACCGTACAATTCACCCATTCTAGAGAATATCTCAAAATCAGGAGAATTAACAAAACTGTTTATGGTATCTTCTGGAAGATCACCAAGGACATTATTTATCATTTGAAAGAATTTACTTCTTTCATCATTTGACGAAGAATCTGCATCATTACCAACTCTTTCAAACAACGCAAAATTTTCTGAAGCTATGAAATTATTTATGAATTCCTCCGAAGCATCACCAAGAAGATTATTTACAATGTTAAAAAATGTTACAAATTCATCTTTGGAAGTATCAAGTTCTAATACTGCTTCTACAAACTCATTGAAGTCCACAGTACCGGAATTATCTTTATCAGCTGCTGTAAAGAATTTTCTTAATTCAGATTTGGTAAAATTAGTAAGCTTTTCAGAAGATATATTAGTAACCTCTGAAACTTTGGAGATGAAATTAGAATCATTCATAGAATCTAGGAATTCATTAAAATTCATCGACTCGTCTTTTTCAGGTGCAGAAATAAGCTCTACTGTAGGTTTTATTGAACGCATTTCTTGCTGTTGTTTTTTCCTCAAAACTATAATTTCCTTATCTAACTCTGAGCCAAATCTATCTTGAAATCTGTCCAATAATGTCCCTACTTCGCCTTTGGATAACCGATCAATATGACCATACATACTTTGCCTATTCTCGATTCTTATTGATGGGTCGTTAACTTTCCTTTTGGCCCATATTGTCTTAAAATCAGTATTTGTTTTTTGATGTGTAGTTGAGCCTAGGGCATCAGCTACATCTAAAAGACTTTGATCTACTAAATCTAGTGTTTCATCTATTTGATTATCAGGAAATGTTGGTGGCGGTGGAGGAGGCATTGATAAGCCCGGGGGCAATGGGGGAAACGTAAAATTCTTCATTTGTTCTTCAATATCTTCGTCTCCAGACATTGGTCCCACGTCCACGTGTACAAATGTACATTATTGAAGGTTCTCCGAGTATGAGTTGAATAACCGCAAAATTAGCGCACAACTTCTGCCCAACCTTTCAAAGTTAAGAACATTGAGAGAGATTCGTTAGCTTCTACAATTTCTCCTTTACTCCCACTTATTTCTATGCCATTTAGCGATGCTGTGGCATCATCAACAATGAATTTTAATTTTGTCTTTTTTACACCTTTGAATACAATAGTTTCTGAAAGTGGATCAAATTTTTCCGAATCGTATGGATTTAATCTTTTGAGAGGGAAATCTGTAACTCTTAGACCACATTTACCATGTAGACTCCCAACATGCCTAATTACTCTCTTGACATCCACAGTTACAGCTTCATCAGTCTCTCCTGCATTACCTAAGATAACAGATGAGTCTCCTTTAACAAGTTCCCAAAATAATGGAGTTAGAGATTCCCCAAAAACTAGTAAACTACTATCATTATTTAATCTAGTAATACGACTTTCATCTATCGATAAATCTGCTAGTTGTAAAATCTTTTTTGTGATAGTTTTTGACGTTAAACTTTTTAATTTATTATCTGAGAAATTATTTCTAGAAACCAAAATACTAGTAAAATTATCAATTAGATGTTTATTTTTTGACTTTTCACTTGAAATATTTTTTAGTTTTTCTATTACTGTTTGAATACCATTCTGTACCCTATTTTTCCATTGACTTTCAGGACCAGCAAGAGTGGTTCTTACATCAATTCCCTCGCCTCTGATATGATTAACTAATTCTCTTCTTGCATTAGAATCAAGATGGAATAATTTAGGATCTCTGACATGTATATGGAAGCCTCTGTGGCCAGAAAAAGATGTTTGAATATATTCTTCTCTGAAGCCAAATTCCGGTTGTAAAAAATCTTCCCATAAACTCCATGCTTGCTCTTGAATGAGATTAATCATTGTAGGAAAATCTCTATCAGAAACTCCTGGTAGATGGTCTCCATCCAAATCAAAAATTAAATCTGCACCTAGCCATTCTTTATCGATCATTTTTCGCTCTGAAGGATAATTGTAATATGCAGTACTATGAAAACATGAATGTGGGGCACGCGATTGTAAATACTTCAAAAGTTCTGATTTATCTATAAAACCTCTATGTCGGTCAGGAGGCCTACTGCCCCATGGAATGAACATCCATTCTCTTGATTTAAGCCTTGGAGGCGTCCAAAGGTTATTATGATTAAGAGATGAATAATAATCAGAAAATCTGAGTGCATGCCGACTCCATCCTTCTGCCATAAGCATGACAAGGCATGGTAGGGAATTAAGTTTTCAATTATTTTAACGTCAAACCGGAAATATCTTTGCCTTCAGTAGAAGATTCTGCACCTGTCAATTCTATATATGCTTCATATGAGACAAATTTATCATCTAAGACAATCGCTTCAGCAAAGGTAAGAGGTTTTCCGGTAATTGCACATATTGGACCTAATTGTCCAGTGGCAGTTGATAATTTATTTGCATCTGGCATATACTGGGCAGAAAGTAATCATTATTTATTCTTACTAAAATATATCTTAAATTACACATGTTCATATTCTATTACTAAACCCGAAGTATATGGTTGATGATGGTTTAGAATATAGAATTGGTCACTCTCCCGATCCGGATGATGCTTTCATGTTCTATGCATTGACTAAAGGTAATATGGAAACGGATAATAGAAAATACGGACATGTCCTTTTAGATATAGAGACATTGAATAAACATGCTCAAAATGGAGAATACGAAGTTTCAGCAGTTAGTATTCATTCCTATCCACTCATTTCTGATAAATACCATCTCATGAACTGTGGTGCTTCTATGGGAGAAGGTTACGGCCCAATGCTAATATCTAAAGAAATGATATCTATAGAGGAAGCCAAAAAGAGAAAAATAGCCATACCCGGTTTAGGCACTAGTGCATACTTGGCATTAAGACTTGCATGGGGAGAAGTAGATGTTGAAGTTGTACCATTTGACGAAATAATGCCAAGAGTTCTAAGTGGAGAATTTGAAGTTGGTTTAATAATTCATGAAGGGCAAGTTACTTGGAAAGATGAGGGAGTTCATTTAGTACAAGATTTAGGTATTTGGTGGAATAAAAAAACTGGTTTACCATTACCATTAGGAGGCAATATTGTGAGAAAAGATTTAGGGATTGAAGAGTGTGAGAAGATAACTGAAGATGTTAAGAATAGTATAATGTGGTCCATAGAAAATCCTGAGTCTTCATTGGAATTTGCGAAAAAATGGGGTAGAGGGATAGATGATGAAACCAATAAAAAATTTGTACAAATGTATGTCAATAAAAGAACTATAGATTATGGCATTGAAGGTAGAGAAGCAATACGTGAATTTCTTAGACAGGGCATAGAAATAGGCTTAGTAAGGGGCGATTTTGATGTTAAAAAAATAACTTTTGTTGGTTCAGGTGAATAAGATGGATATAGATAAACCTGAAATAAGTGAGTTTGAATCAGTTGATCCTGCACCTCCAAGTAACGAAACAGACATATCTAGATTGAGGAAAACGTTGATTGATGAAGAAGAAAAAATGTTTCAAAGAATGAGGGCATTATTTGCCCTTAGAGGCATCGGAGGAGAAAAGTCAGTAGAGGCATTAGCTGCAGCATTTATTTCGAATTCAGCATTGTTAAAGCATGAAATTGCTTATGTAATGGGCCAAATGCAAGACAATCATGCAGTACCGTATCTAATTGAAAGATTAGAAGATATTAATGAAGATTTGATGGTTAGACATGAGGCAGCAGAAGCATTAGGAGCTATAGGTGATAGGACTGCACTAACAACTCTAGAAAAATTTGTTAATGATCCAGAACCAGTCATCTCAGAATCATGTGAAGTTGCTTTAGACTTACTTGAATGGGTGGCTAGTAAGAAATTGGAATATACAGATTAGTCAAACATAAGCCAAGTAGGTCCTGTGGACAAGCCACATACTTCGGAGAGAAACAATTCTAATCCTTTAATTCCATCATTATCAAGTAAGTTACTTACTTCTTCAACAAAGTACTCCGTTATTCTTTCACCTTCAAAACCTAATTTATCTGAAGATTTTGAAATTACATCATTTCTAAATTTTTTATTCCTTTTAAATTTGTTATATTGGTTTACCATATCCTTTTGAGCTATTTCAAGTATATCCAAAGGGGAATCCTTTCTTGCTGCAAAAACACCAAAAACCATAGGTAAACTAGTCAATTTAGTCCATTCAGCACCTAAGTCAAGACGTATTAGTTCAGGGTTTTCACGCGCTGCAACTAAGGCCCTATCTCCAATTAATAACGCACCATCACACTTAGAAAGCATATGATTTATATCTGGCCCAGAATCATAAAATTTAGGATCAAGCCCTCTTTGTGATAAAATCCATTTCATCAATGCCACAGATGTTGAAGAATCTGAGGGCAATGCAATATCTCTCATATCTTCAATAGGT
>Ga0315330_10000589_pt1 | contig 22909 bp, 11 predicted proteins | sample M140m34915metaG_FD_203453 | JGI IMG/M metagenome (GOLD analysis project Ga0315330, IMG submission 203453) | Ammonia-oxidizing marine archaeal communities from Monterey Bay, California, United States - M1 40m 34915 | ecosystem: Environmental > Aquatic > Marine > Intertidal zone | place: USA...
ATCCACGGTAGACGAGGTTGATTGATTAATCAATTCATAATTTATCATTATCCAGCATGTAAACTCATTCACTGTGAGGTTGAATGATTCAGAACTTTCATTATTATAAGCAATCCATGTCCTGTTCTCTTCAACGTTTGATGAATCATTAAATTCTTCCATAGAAACATGCCAAGTTAACTCATAAGTGTCATTTAGATTTAAATTACTAGATCTAATTTCCATTTCATGAGTTCCTTCTTCTAAGAATTGTGTTTGGAAGGGCGATATTAATTCCCAAGAACTGGTACTATTATCAAAAATAGATAATGAAACACCATTACCAGTACCTTCTCCGTGATCATCATCTTGATGGTCAGCATATACTGGCATTAAAATCGGAGATAGTGCTGAAAGTAACATTATCATTGTTAGGGTTAAACTGCGGCTCATACGTACGTCGTACATGTCTTTTCGGCTCAGTAATTACTATATATGTCTATTTCCGTACCAAGTTATTTAAAAAACACTTAATTTATTTTGTTTTCTTGACCCAAAGAGTAATTTTATCATTCTCAATATGGAATGATTTAGAAACTTCTAAACCATTTCCTATCAAGTAACTAGAATCAAACTTTTCTCCCGATTCACCAGCTAATTCTAGATTTGAAATGCATAATTGTGCCTTATCAACCAAGCCCGATTTAAGAAAACGAATCCATGTATTCTTTCCTCCTTCAACAAGCAGTGACTGAATTCCTCTATCTCCTAACATATCTAATATTTTTAGAATTTCAATTTCATTATTATCTGAAATTATTACTCGCTCTACATGTTCTTGGTCTTTTTCTGAATTAAAATACATACTCTGAATTAGAATTGTTTTTGATATACCATCTTCCATTAATTTACAATTAGTCGGAATTTTATTGTTTGGATCAATGACTACTCTTATTGGTAACTCTCTTGGACCAATATCAGGGCCTCTAACGGTTAATTCAGGGTTATCTCGTATAACGGTATTTACTCCGACTAATATTGCCATTGATTCGGCCCTTAACTCATGTACTAATTTTAAAGAGGAGTCGGAGCTAAAACGTTTAGCAGGTTTATCTCTATCTCCATCGATTCTTCCATTAATATCAGTAGCAGCTTTCAATGTAACTAATGGTCTTCTATTCTTACACCAATGCATGAAACTTTGCATCTGCTCTTGACATTCTTTTTCAAGAATGCCTGATTTTACTTCAAAATTTTCTTCTCGTAGCATCTTAATACCGCCTCCTCTTACTGTTGGATTTGGATCTAATGCTCCAATTACGACTTTTTTTATTCCTGCCCACAACAAAGCTTCGGTACAAGGAGGTGTTCTTCCAAAATGGTTACAAGGCTCTAAAGTGATATATGCTGTAGCACCTTGTAAGGAAATCCCCTTATCTTCAGCATCTGCGATAGCCATTTGCTCTGCATGCAATCCGCCTATATGATCATGCCAACCTTTTGCAATAATTTCATCATCTTTTACAATAACACAACCAACCAAAGGGTTAGGTATCACCTTCCATTTTCCTAACTGGGCAATTTCTAAAGCATGTAGCATGTAATTTTCATCCTCATCCATGCCTATTCTTTTGATGGGAAGTAGCACTCATTCATCATATCTCGTATTCATATCATAGCATTCAATACTAAATTCGTTTCTGACCTGATTGTGAGCCGCATAGCGTGTATACTAAATCCCAAGGCTCGTGATGGTTTATCTGTAAAGCAGTGGGCTCTTTTTGAAAATTGTTTACTTGAAGCAGGTTATGAGATAGATTTGCATCATACTGAGTATATTGGCCATGCTATAGAAATTTCAGCAAACCTTCGTGAGTCCAATTATGAATTGGTTGTAGCAGTAGGAGGAGATGGGACTGTTCATGAAGTTGCATCAGGTTTGAGGGGTTCTAGTAAGATTCTAGGAATTCTACCTATTGGTAGTGGTAATGATTACGCCCGAGCACACGGAATTCCAATTCCAAAAGGTCGAAAATTTGCTGATATGCAAAAAGCCGTAGATATCCTATCACAGGGAATTGATAGGAGAGTTGGTGCTTTCAGAGTTGAAGGTCCGCCAGCACCTGAACACTCTCTAATTCCAGCCCCAATTGCACATGAATGTAATGGTAAACCAAATAAATCTGGTAATTTAGTCCGTTGGAGTTTTCTTGAATGCGATAGCGGAGTTACTTCGACAGTAAACAGAATGAAGACAGAAGGTAAATTTAGAAGAATACGGGGTCAATTAAAATATAAATTATTAGGAATTACGGCAATTCTAGGCTGGAAAACACAAAAGGGATGGATAAAGGTTGATGATGAGCCAGGCGAAATTGTAGACTTATCAGGACTTTTTTGTATGAGTCAATGTCAAACATTTGGAGGAGGTTTTCAAATTGCCCCTGGAGCAACCCCAATACAAAAACATGGTTCACTAGTCTTAGCATGGGGCTTATCAAAATTACAAATGTTACTTGTTATGGGCCCGGTAGAAAAAGGAAAACATATTGGAAAATGGAATAAAATTTTTATGAGAAAGGCAAAAAAATTAGAATTGAAATCTGTTGATTTCGACGGTAAACCCTCTGAAAAACCTCATCAACCGGATTTATTTGTGAATATTGATGGGGAAGCTGTTATGACTACTCCAATTAAATTAGAATATTTTGAAGATCAATTAACAGTAAGAGGGGCAGTAAATATTCCAAATCAAAATTAATGGCGCCGAGAGAGGGATTTGAACCCCCGCGTCCAATGGACAGTGGATTTCAAATCCACCGCAATACCGGGCTATGCGATCTCGGCAGCATGCTCGCGACTTGCCCATTAGACATGAACCTATATGTTAGAGTTTGTAATAACCTGGCCTGCACCAATCAGGTAAACCAATTGATGCTTCTGGATGAGTCAAACCGATAAAAAGAACCATGATAACTATAAAAAAGGCTGGAAATAAAGCCGTTAGAGTTAATATTTTTGAATCTTTATCTCCCCATAGATGCATGAAAATAGCAGCAATCATTATGAATTTAGGTATTGCTATCCCAACAAGTATGAAAAGAGTGACGGTCTCTGAAAATTCTAGGCCAACCGCAGCAACTTCAATGGCGGTTAGAACAATTAGTCCAATAAAATTAGCCCAGTAAAGATCATATTTTCCTAAAATTAAATGTTCGCTCATTTTTTCACCTCAATAAAGATAGAAGAATGGGAATACTATTACCCATATCAAATCAACAAAGTGCCAGTAAAGTCCGAAATACTCTATTGATACTGCGTTTTGTGGAGTATATCCTCCAGTCCATGCTTTCCATGTCATGTAAGTTAATCCTATGATTCCAATGAATACGTGAGCACCATGTGTTCCTGTAGTGACATAGAAGGTTGAAGAGCTAACTCTAATGTCTGCAAGCATTACTGCATTAGTTGGCTCATAATTAGGACCAACAGCAGCTAAGTATGCTTGATAATCCTCAGGATGTAATGCAGCAAGTTCAGCCAAGTGGACATCGTCCCAACCGTGATGTGGATGATAATGGTCTGCATGTATTGTATATCCTTCATCAACTAATGACAGAATGTCGTGTTCATGTAATGGGCCAATTTCAGGGATATAGAATCCTACAAACCATTCAACCATCTTTAGTGTAAGGAAAATAACTGCTAGAACCCAAGTACTACCCAAGTACAAGTAAACTCTCTTCCTTCGAAGTTCCTCATCTATACTCCCAACTGGTTTTTTGGCCCAACGAAGAGCTTGGACTATAGTAAATGAAGATACGATCAATGCAAATGTATTGATTGCGCCTGGTGCTATATGAAACCATGAAGATGCAATTAACTCTGAAGCAGGTAGGAAGCAATTAACTGCCTCTCCAGTATCTACGTTTTGTGAATTAACTATCCAAGATCCGCTTTCATATACTTCTTGACAAGAATCTATTCCAAATCTATATCTCATGTATGTGCTAAATAATGATGTAAAAACCATCATTTCTGACATCAAGAAAACCCACATTGCAACTTTACGAATTTCTATATTTTGGAAAGGTGTCCCTGTTGCTTTAGGTTCATAGACACCATCAAATGATGCATCTTGTCTCCACCAAATCAATAGACCAAAGAAGGTAATAATTATACCAATTAGAACTAAAGGTATACTTGATGGATCTATCATTTCTCCCCAAGAGTAAACAGATGCAACTGTGTACAAGAAGATTCCAATTCCAATTGACATAATCAACGGAGACCAGGAATTATGAGGAGCGCCATGACTCCAATCATGAGGCCCCCAAGCACTTGGATGGTGATGATCGCCATCATGGTGTTCACTACTCAATGACTCACCTCCTCTTCATTATCCAAAACCATCAAGCCTTGGAACCACTTCACTATTGCACTCGGCTCATTTGCGATATGATGTTCATTTGCATCCCTTAGTGTTGGTAGGTTATCCAGAGGGAAACTCGGTGTTGGAGGAGGCGAAGATGTCATCCATTCAAATGACCATCCTCCCCATGGATCTGCAGGTGCTTTTTGACCGCGTACGACTGATTTAATCATATTAGCAATCAGAATAAAGTTTGAGAAAAAGAACAAAAAGGCACTAATTGAAATGAACATATTCCAACCTGCCGCTTCTGCAGGTAAAGAGCCCATTGCTTCTTCTGTTGAAATGAAATATGTATGATGTCTTCGAGCCATTCCCCATATTCCTAATCGGTGCATAGGCCAAAATACTCCATTATAACTTATGAAAGCAGTTAAGAAATGTAATACCCCAAGTCTTTCATCTAGCATTTTTCCAGTCATTTTTGGGAACCAATAGTAAATTGCAGAGAAGAAACCAAACACAGTTCCTCCAACTAAAACATAGTGGAAATGTGCCACAACAAAGTAAGATTCATGGAAATGTAAGTCCATTGCCATAGAAGGGAAGAACATTCCAGAAATACCTCCCAGTGTGAATGTAATTAAGAAACCCAGAGCCCAAAGTGTGTGGGTTCTGTATATTAGAGAGCCTTTATGCATAGTCTTCAACCAGTTGAATATTTTAATTCCTGTGGGGACTGCGACAAGCATAGTTGTTAACATAGTCACAAATCTCAATGTAGGACTCATTCCTGAAGTAAACATATGATGCCCATAAACGATGAAAGAAACTACTCCAATGCCCGCCATAGCATAAACCATTGATCTGTATCCAAATACAGACCTCCTTGCACTTGTTGCTATGACTTCAGATATGACACCAAATGCCGGAACTATTACAACATACACTTCAGGATGTCCAAAGTACCAGAATAAATGGCTCCAAAGTAATGGATCACCACCTGAAGCTGCATCATAAAATGCAGTACCAATTACTCTGTCTAGGTATACTTGGACTAATCCAACACCAAAGGCTGGTATCGACAAGAAGAGCATAAGATTGGCAACTAGTATTGACCATGTAAACAGAGGCATTTGCATCCATCCCATTCCTGGTGCTCGCATCACTGCTATTGTAGTTAGAAAATTCACTCCAGTCAGGGTTGATGATGCAACTAGCATAATTTGTCCTGCAACCCACATAGTAGTACCTGCATGTGCTGTTTCACTAACTATGTATGGAGCATATCCTGTCCACCCAGTGTCTGCTCCAGTACCTGAGAAAACTCCGGTAAATATTAACAAAGCAGCGACTGGTTGCAGCCAGAAAGACATTGCATTTATTCTAGGTAAGGCTAAGTCTGGTGCTCCTATTTGCAAAGGAACCATCCAGTTCGCAAAACCATTAATTAACGGCATAGCAGCTAAAAATATCATAGTTGTTCCATGTAGTGTAAAGAATTGGTTGTACTGGTCTTGAGTTAAGAAATCATTTCCCGGGACTGCTAATTGTATTCTTATCATTAATGCCATGATTCCTCCTATTCCTAGGAAAAACATACCTGCAAGGAAATATAATGTCCCGATTTTTTTATGATCAGTTGTTGTTAGCCAATCTGCAATCCATGGCTCAAAACTTTCCCAGTTGAATGAATCTGGATTTGTTCTGTAAAAGATATATGCAACAGTAATTATCAAAAGTATTCCAGAAATTATTATTAGTGTAGAAAGAACAACATATGGATCGGCTGATTCTAAAACTAATATTGGAGCATTTACCTTTTTTGTAATTTTATTCCATTCATCACCTGAAGAACCGGCTCCATCTCCAGCATTACCATTTACAGAATTAACATGTAAGATCATTTCCACATTTCGATCTGTATCTGGTGCAGTCCAAACTACTGTCCAACTTGTTTGATCGTTTCCTACATCTGTATGCCCAACTTCATTTGGGTTGTACTGCTGAACAGTTGCATCTGCAGCAGACAATTCTCCCTCACTTGACCATAAGTGAAAGCCACCTAAGTTGATGTTACCGGGCGTACTTGGTCCTCCAGTGAAAGAGACTGTTAATTCGTATACTTCAGAATAATTGTATACTTCAGGCAACCCGACAATTATCGGAGTTACTGAATCACTAGTCGTTGCTCCATGACAATTGCATCCAGAATCTTTTACACCTGAAATTCCTGTTGGGAACGAAGTAACAAGTGGAGTAAATAACATTGCTGTGATTAGAACAGTCATCACTACTATGCTTCTTGAATGAATTAATTTCTTCATATAAACCACCTTAGTTGTGTACAAAAACACCTGCCGACATGATTGAATGTGCATCACCACAATATTCTGTGCATAAAATCATTGATTCACCTACTTCATTCATGGGAAGCCAAAGTGTTGTCTTTTGAGATGGAAGGACGTCTTCTTTCACTCCTAAAACTTGCACCCAAGGAGCATGTGTCACATCTTCGGATTGCATTACGGCTAGGTATGTTTCTCCTGCCTTCAATGATAACAATGGCTGCATACCATAACCTTCTATTGCAATGGTTCCAACATCACAGATATCAGTACCCAACTCATACCCTCTATCTGGAATAACATCTCCTCTCCATGCATCATCATTTGGATTGCAATTAAAACTCCAAACCCACTGTTTTCCAGTGATCTCAATGATATGGTAACATTCAGAAACAACAGCACCACTGCTAGAATCTAAATAATTGTTAGAGCTTTGTCCTTCTTCACACTCATCCCCATGAAGCCCGCCATCAGCAGAAGTCCAAACAGCATCAAGAGGTGCCCAAGATATATACGTAAGGTAAACTATCAAAATAAAGGGCAATATTGTCCATGCTACTTCTAGTTTCATATCGTCATTATGTCGTGGGAAAACTCCGACTTCTATTTTATCTGGATTATCATATTCTTCTTCTGAGGAAACGTACCAAAAAGAATGGTGGAAAAGCCATCCAAATGTCAATAATCCGACCAATAGAGACCATAATATGTATTCATCAAATAAATCCCAAAATAGAGCACTCGCTACCACGATGACTACCTCAGTAGTAAGGGGGCATTAAGTCATTCATAAATACCGCGTAATGATATTCTTAGTATCTATAAAATATTGTCCTTTATTAATCGGTTTTTAACAACAAGAAGGTAGATTTGAGTATTAATTAAGTTCGCATTATTATAACAAAGTTTGTCTAATATCTACCAAAAACTTGCTTATTTTACAATCTAAAAGATGGCACTGGTGGGGCCCCTCATGATGAGAGCAATAATAATTCAAAAGATATTAATTAAAGTATATCAAAATCATTTTCATCAGAATCTGGAATTCCATCCCCGTCATCATCAGGATCTAAATTGTCATCTAGACCATCATTGTCATGATCGAATTGACCAGTTAAATCATTACCATCATTCTGCTCAAACCAATCTGATAATCCATCATTGTCATCATCAGTATCTGTACGGTCAGTTAATCCATCATTGTCATGATCATAACGATAGTCTCCAAAAGCTCCGCCTTCTTCATCTACATCTAAGATGTCGTCATTATCATCATCTGTATCATCAGCATCATTGGAACAATCATTGTCATGATCTCTAGATGCATCTACATCTATGATTCCATCTCCATCAAGATCAATAAGCATTTCTTCAATTCCATCATTGTTACAATCTAGTAAGTCTTGCCAATTGTCAATTCCATCATTATCTATGTCAATATCGATACTATCTGAAACACCATCGTTGTCATGATCGTAAATATCAGTATTTGGGTCACCATCAGCAACTTCTTCTCTATCATTTATTCCATCACCATCATCATCATCATCTATGGCATCATCAAGACCATCATTGTCATGATCTTCAGGGAATGAATCTAGATTATCTGCAATTCCATCATTGTCATCATCCCAATCTAAATCATCAGGTATTCCATCTCCATCATTGTCATTTTCTCCGTTTTGATCTTGATTATCGAGTTGTTGACTTTGTTGTTGATCGGATTGAGAACCTTGTTGTCCTTGGCCATTATCTTGTGTTTGGCCTTGTTGTTGTTGGTTTTGACCATTTTGATTATTTCCATTTTGATCTTGGCTTTCTTGGTTACCTTGTTGGCCGCTTTGTTCGCCGCCATTCTGTTGACCCTGGCCGTTATCTTGTTGTTGACCACTTTCACCTTGTTCTTCTTGTTGTCCTTGTTGACCATCTTGATCAGATTGTGATCCTTCATCTTGGCCTTGTCCTTGCTGACCTCCGTTTCCTTGTCCTTGGCCTTCACCTTGGCCTTGGCCCTGTCCTTGTCCTTGGCCTTCACCTTGGCCTTGGCCCTGTCCTTGGCCCTGTCCTTGTCCTTGGCCCTGTCCTTGGCCCTGTCCTTGGCCCTGTCCTTGTCCTTGGCCCTGTCCTTGGCCCTGTCCTTGGCCCTGTCCTTGTCCTTGTCCTTGTCCTTGGCCCTGTCCTTGTCCTTGTCCTTGTCCTTGTCCTTGGCCTTGTCCTTCGCCATCTTCTCCTTCGCCACCGCCATCGGTGCCTCCGTTTCCATTACCATCACCATCTTCATAATCTGGATCATAAGCATCTGGAATACCGTCACCGTCAGAATCAGTAGCAGAACCGTCATTGGGGTCATTTGGGAATGGATCATTTGCATCATCTGTTCCGTCACCATCAGTATCAGCTGAGTTGGGGTTTGTACCTGCAGCATATTCCTCTGCATTAGTAAGCCCATCGCCATCTGGATCGGCACTAGAGTCAGTTCCTGAATTTGGATTCAAACCATAGTTAACTTCCCAGCCATCTGGCATTCCATCATTATCTGTATCTGGATTATTCATATCTGTTCCAGCATCTTGCTCTTCGGCATTAGTAAGTCCGTCACCATCCCAATCTGCTCCACCATCGGATGGATCTAAAGGATCTGATCCATCGGCACTAACGCCAACTGAACCGGCCATTGTAACCAAGAGAAATGCTATTAACATACTCGTATTCTTTGTAATATTCATTTTATTTTTCATTTTTTCACTTCCAATTATTTATTTTTTAAAACCGTTTTTGAACTCTAAATCTACCGATATACAATTTAATTATACAAAATATTTTAGAGTTTTTTCTAATGTAAAAGGAGGGAGATTAAAATACAAAATTATCTATATAACGCTATACTGCGCTACATATTATTTTCATTTAGTATTTTTTGTTTTATTTTTTTCTCCTCCATTTCAACATTGCAATCTCGCGGCTTTCATAGGGAACCCTCCGTTCCCTCTAAATTTACAGGCCTATATAGAGTATATTAAATATACTAATTTCGTTAAGGAGTTAACTTAAGCAGATTGGCTTTAAATCTTGCAGATCCAAAGAAATGTATTACTGGAGCAATTAGCGTTATAATAATTAATGATACAAAAAATATTAGAGACCAAATGCCTAAGCTATTGCCAAAAGAAAAATATAATGACCAGCCTAATATTACTAAAACCCATGGAGCATATCTCCGAGAAAATAATGCCATCCTAGCATTTACTAATTCATCGGAATATAACTGAGGTACTTCTTCAGGTTCAACCATTCCTTGCTCTACTGCGCATCTGACACATGTCAGGTAGCGTGGACCATTACCAGAAACAAATTGACTCTGGGGGTAATGTTGCTTACAAATTCTACAAGTCGGCATGTACTTCTACACCTAACCAAACATACATTATCCTTCAACGCTACGGTTCTTTAATCTGATTTTGGATGTAAATTCTAGAAATATTAACTGGTTTCTTATTGATAAAATTTAACAAAATTTGATTTCCCATTGGACTACCTACTGATTCAGGATGAAATTGAATACCAAAGACTGGTAAAGATGGATGTCTGATACCCATTAAAAGATTGTTAACATTCTCCCAGGATGTTTCTACCAATGAATTGTTTTTGGGAATTAATACTAGACTATTGTAACGCATTAAAGTTATTGGATTAGGTAAATTACGATATAGTCCCTTTTCGTCATGTATTATTTCAGATGGTTTACCATGAACAGCTCCAAGGGGCGATTCGATTAATTCCCAGCCAGCAGCTAGGCCTATTGCTTGATGTCCTAAGCATAGACCAAGCAAAGGAATATGTTGATTATTATTACTTAATTTTCCCTCAAGTGCCATTCTAGCTAAATGCATAGAAATTTGTGATTTATTTGGTTGAGAAGGCCCTGGACCAATAATAATATGCGAGGGTTGGTATAATTTAATCCATCTTTTAATAGTTTCATCAATATTCTCAATCTTATCTATTGGCCTACCTTCTAATATCCTAACATTCTTACCCATATTAGCTATCGAGTTAGCTATATTTTCAGTAAAGGAATCTAAATTATCGATTATTATAACTTGAGAAAATTCTATATTATCTTCTCCTCTGATTATTTTTCCATTATTTTTAGATATATAATTTTTCTTTGGTCCTAATTTACTTAATGGGCCAGAGACTTTTGGAATAGGACTTATAGTCATTTTTCTTTCAGGAAGATCTGTGCCACTAAAGCCAGTTCTAAACCCCCAAGTAGCTTCTGTTATTGCAGCAGCTTTCCAACGAGATTCTTCAACTTCTTCTGACGGAATAGAATCATTGACTATGCCCCCTCCAGCTTGTACGGACCCATACCAAGAATTTGGGCCAGAATGAGATTCTAGTGTTCTAATCAAAATGTTCCATTCTGATATTTTATTATTGAAATTAATATGTCCAATAGAACCAGTCCAAGCACTTCTAGGATGTTTTTCTAGTTCATTAATTGCAGCAATAGTTACTAATTTTGGACAACCGGTAATAGATCCTCCTGGAAATAAAGATACAAAGGCATCACCAACTGTCATTTCAGGAGCTAGTTCTCCTTCGACACCACTAACAAGATGTTGGACAGTAGAGAGTGCTTCTATACGCCAATTTTCCCAGTGAACAGTTCCTGGAACACATATAGGAGTTAGGTCATTTCTTTCAAGATCAACTAACATAAGGTGTTCAGCTAATTCCTTAGGGCTTGAAATCAACTCATATTTTAAATCTAGATCTGCCTCTTCATCAAAACCTCTGGCCCTAGTTCCTTTTATTGGCCGAGTATTTACTATCTTTCCTTCTGTCTTTATTAGTCTCTCTGGACTAGTAGATGATACTGCCCAACCATGATCATGGACGTATAACCAAGCACCAAATGGTGAAGGATTATTTTTAACCATACGTGAAAATGAATTCCAAGGATGATCTGGCATTTCTCCCTTCCAAGTTCTACCATAATTGAGTTGGTAAAGATTACCTTTGACTATTGCTTCTTTGATTTGAGATATTTTTCTAGCATGATCTGCATCGCTTTCACTATCAGGTACGATATTTTTTGTTGGAATTAATGGATAAGGATGTTGGTTAACTTCGTCATTGAATGTCATTTTTGACCAAGAATGATTCTCAAAAGAAATTGAATGTAATTGATTTGTTGTTCTTTCATGTACCCACCATGCTTCAGTCCTCCACATAACTCCCAATAAACTTCCAGATTTTGGTACATGATTAAGAAATATTGAATTTGTCCATCTTGACAAATCATAACCCAACAAACCAGCAAATCCTCCTGGTATTATGGGTAATTTACTTTCTGAATTACACTTTATTTCATAACTTTCCATTATTTCCATTGCTTCTGATAAGTCCTTAGGACGATATTCCTTTATTGTAGACCAGTGGTTATTAACTAATTTTTGAATAAGCATTTGTAAAGGAATGGGTTTTTTTAACAAAATGTTTCCATCAAGTGCAGAATCTTGTGTTTGTTGATAATTATTCTTTTCTGGTTCAAAAAATAATATTCTCAAACTGTCTAATGAAGGCAGGAATGAATATTCTGATAAATCTGTAATTGGCCCTGATGAATGAAACAATAATTCATCCATCAGAGGTAATGGGGTTTTTCTATTTGACAATAATATAGATATTAAAGGACTATTATCCTTTTCAATTTCAAATATTCGGTGTAAAATTTGAGACATCAAAGCTCCCTCAGGAAATTCCAATTTTGCCAATCATTATTTAATTTATTCAACCAAACCGCTCTTGCTACTTGATACAATTTACCCTTTGGCTTTCCTATCGGAGTTCCATCTATTGAGCCAACTGAACAAACTCCCATGCCACTCCCTATAACAATAAGTTCGGAAGCTCTTGATAGCATTTTGAGGTTTATTTTAGCACTTCTAATTGGTATCCCAAGTTCTTCTACATCATTTCTCAACAATTGCAATGTTACAGAATCTAAAGCTCCATCGGCATTGCTTGGATGATAAGCAACGCCATCATTATCTAACATCAATGGTAAACAATAATCTCCATCAATTAACAGGTTATTTTTGAATAGGAGTGCTATATCAGAATCATGATTAATGGCTTGCTTTCTTGCTTCGTCATATGGTTGCCAGTCGCCGTGTTTAGTTCCCAGTATAGGTAATTCAAAATCGGGTAATTTCATTGAAATAGCCTGCAAAGGATTATCTTGCCAATGCTTATTTTTACGAGTTTGAATAAATATCTCACCATCTTTTTTGATGATAATCTTTACTAAAAATGGTATTTCATAATTTAATTCGTCCAAATTTTCAAACTGGTCTTGTTTTTCTAATTTATTAAGAATAATTTTTGGTAAATCATCGTTAATCTCTATGCCAAGAATCTGGGAATGTCTAAAAAGTCTATTAAAATGTAAATCTGGTGCTAATACAGACTTTTTTCCATCCCACGCCATTGCAGTCCAAACTTGTGAATGAGGTTCTGCAGAGTTAGGCATGTTTAAGCCGAACGGGTATACCTTTCAATGTCTATTGGTCTTCTAACATATCATCCAGGAATGATGTATCTATGCCTTCTTTAGATAAACTGTCAGCCATTTTATCTAAATCTTCAGAATCCATTAAATCGGCCATTTTATCTAAATCTTCAGAATCCATTAAATCGGCCATTTTATCTAAATCTTCCATAGAATCTGCAAATGCTTTCTTAGAATCTAATAGTTCATTTTCTACGTCAGAAGAAATCACATTTGTATTTGGGTTTATATCTGCTATACCATAATCGTCAAATTGTTGAGTTTGTTCAATATCATCTTTAAAGACAATTGTTTCCTTTGGAGTAATAATTATATCTTCCAAATCCTCATCATTTTGTGTTAATTCATCTTCCAAATTTACCTCGTCTGTTCCCATTTCCCATAGCTCAGGGGCTCCTTTGTCTCTTGGTTTTATTATCAAAACAGCACCAATAAATATTAAAATTGAAGAGATTAATATTATGATAAAATTCATATTACCATCTAATAACTGTTCCATCCACGAAATACCCGATCCATCATCAAGTAATCCTCCTCCACCAGGAGTATAATCAGTCCAAGGTTTAACTTCCAATGGATTTACTCCTAATCTTTGAGTCTCTCCATCTGAAGCAACCACGGCTATCCAATATGTTTCTGATTGTTGAATTTCAATGCCATTAAATAAGTTGAAAGAGATTGTATTTGAAGTTATATTATCTGCAAGAAGAGAGGAGTTTCTAGTATCTGAAAATGGTTCTAAACTGTAATAAACACTGTAAGAAGTGACCTTCTCATCATTAGATATATCCCAAATAATTTCGATATCTGTTCCTGCAAGATTCCAGTATGATTGGACACCAGAGAGTACTGGTAAATGTGCACCTGGATCTAATATGCTTTCATCGACTAAACTAATCATAGAAGTTGCTAAATTATCATACCAAGCATTTGAAGATGAGTCAACAGGGACAATAGCGACCCAAATTGGTAAAGACGGTCCAAGAGGTTGTCCATCGGATAAGTGTTGTAATAGAATTGGCATCTCTGTATCTCTATCGACAATCAATGCTGGTTGAATATTATTTACTTGTGTAAATGGATTGCCTGCTATAGCATAAATCCAATATTCAACAACATCAGAAGATTCGCTCTGTGCAAACTGTACAAACATTCCATCTCCAAAATCAGGTATTCGATCAATAAGAATTGGTGAATCCATTCTATCTGGAGGATATATATCTCCTCTATTGTCTATAGGAGTTACAATAACTATGTTATCTTCAAGATTTGATAAATGTACATTACCTGCTAAATCGTGTATTGTAACTGCCACGTACAATGGAATAGAGGGCCTAATATCATCTGAGAATAAATCTGAAGGTTCATTACCGTACAATGCTTTATCCAAAGTTACTTCTAATTTTAATGAGTTTTCAATTTGTCTTTGATTGATTATTAATAAATTACAATTGTTTTCCTCGCAATGTTGACTGATATCAATTAAATTTGCAAGTGGATATTCAGATACCCAAATAGTATAATGACTGAAATCATCAGCTATACTTCTGTTCCAAGATACATCTATTGCAGTACCATCATCTAAAGGATGATCCCATGCTTGTAAACCAGAAACTTTCTCAGGAGGGAGGGCTGCAGTTGAATCAGTATCACTGTAAGGAGTTGTAGTAACTACATTGACGGGTTCAACCGCCATATTACCCCAATCATCTACAGCAACAACTCCTATCCAATATGCTATTCCATTCTCTAATGTTGTCCCTCCTATAGAATCAATAATTGTATTGCTAGTACTGCAATCTGAAATATACGAAGAAGTTGGCCAACCATCTACACTATTAGGTGGTTGGAAACCTGATGCGGGTAGAACATAAATAATGTAATAAGAACAATCATTCTCAAGATTTGGAGACCATGTAATTCCTATTCTACCTCCTTCGTCACTCGCAATATCGTACGCATTAACGTCAGAAACCTGTGCAGGAGGTATGCCGTCATTTAGTCCGCCTGCGGTAACAACAGGTCCGAAGATCGTTGCATTTTCTGGATCCGACTGCCCATTTTGATCAACGCAAACTATAGCAAACCAATATGGTACATTTCCTTCCAATTCTAATACTGTACTATTTCCACTGGCGAATGATAAATCAGATGCATTATTTAATGCTAAAGCGTTGTTTATCTCTTGTTTTACTGACCATATTCTAGTTAAATAAGGATCTAGTTCGTTACATGCTGACCATTCTGCATTTACCACTCCTGCAATGCCTCCTGGTAGGGCAGATACTGAAAGCCACTCTGGAGGAGCTGGTACTTCATCGGTCGGAGTTGCATTACCTTCCCAAGACATTGGCTCACCAAGAGAGCCATCTTGATACTCAATTACAATAGCTGCCCTATATTGTCTATCATTAGAAAGTGGTTTAATCATACCATCTTGATTTGCTTCAGAAATTGTTGCAGAGGTTTCTGACCAAAATGGTATCCTTTGATAAGTAGCGAAATTATCCAAATCCTCCTTTAAAGGAATCCAATCAGGATTATTTGTAGAATCCCAAACATATAATCGATAAGCGTACCAAGCAGAATCTTGAGCAGGTAACCACGAAGCTTCCAATATTCCTCCTCCATCATTTGCTCTATCTGTTAGATTGGTGATTGAAGTAGGGGCTTCTAATCTATTCCAGTCATAAGTCAATCTAACCTTCAATTTACCATCTTGAGGAGATTGTAGGCGTATTTGTAATTGTGAAGAAGAAGACCCTGGTGGTGTATTGAAAATAGCAGATTGGAAGGTAGTTTGAATACCTGAATTATAGTCTGTTAAATTCCAGATACCAGAATAATTTAACGATTGAGATTGGGCCCATACCCAAGCGCTACTTTGGGGTGCTGAAAATATCAATGGACTGTTGTACATTGGTAATTGCCCAGGCTGTACTTCAGAATCTAAAGAAGAGTTGAGTGTTATTGGATCTTCTTCAGTAGCCAATATTGTCGACATTCCTGGGTGAGTAGTGTCAGTAATATCCAATGTTTTATCTCCAAACACTACTGTAAGTGGAGATGCTCTCTTTTGGTATTCTCTAGGCATCTCTTGTAAGGTTTCTATTGGATAAAACAAATGTAGTCCATCTTGAGAAACCACTGCTAATTGGTTATCTTTTATATCAGCATCAATGATGCCGGTCATTACCTTGTCTGTAATTGTACTATGATTCCCGTTCGCCCGAATAATATCAATACCTACTGGAGAGATTATCACTATATGCGTACCATCAGATATTATTTGAGAAGCGGGCCAAGAAAGTAAATTTTCTACGCCCATTCCAGATTCCATACGCATTATTGACCCGTTCCAATGTACTAATGGTTCACTATCTGTTGCAATATGAACTCCCCAATCATCTGATGACACAGAACGGACATCATTGCTTGGAATCATATCAATGTTGTATGTTCCATTTTCTTCATCAGTATTCAAATCCCAAGCGACAACACCAGGTCTTGTCCTGCCTTCACCATTATGAGAAATAAAAATAGCAGCATCATGTGAAATAATCTGAGAACTATTGTCTTGAGGATTTATTATCTCTCTTGATATCGCTGGAGAATATATTAATCCTGAAACAGAGTTTCCAATTAATCCATTATCTTCATTCAGAGTTGTCACATAAGAAAGATTTTGATCTAATATCGATAGTCCAATAGGGCCTCCCAAAATTATTGATCCATTGCCTCTAATGGGGCTTGGAGATATCAATAAATGCTGAATAATAGAAGAGGGGAGGCCGTCTAACGTTGTTATTGGATTGTCCCACCCAGATATAGTAGTATTCCACAAGCCTAAACCTCCATTGGTTGCTATTAATATGTGATCGTTGTATTCAATAAAATCTCTAACAATATTACTTGGTAATCCTGCAATTAGGCTTCCATGCCCCCAGGTTTCTTTCTCAGTGTCTAGTGATTGAAAACCGGCAGAAGAACTATCGTAACCCATTAGACCAACATAAAGAATTTCATCATCAAGGAATAAGCCGTCCATATTCCTGTGAAGTGCAGAAGGTAATTGATTCAATGTTTTGTCAGTTGTATTTAGATACATAAGACCTCCACCTACTGTAGATACCCAGACCTTTTCTCCATCTAATCTCAATTCATTAATTATATCATCAAATACCCTTACACCATACTGCCAATTTATAGAGCCATTTTCTATTATTTCGCCCTGCAAAATAGTAGAGCCCCAATAAGCATCAAAATAGTCACTACTAGTTACCCAAACATGTGTTGAATTAGAAATCATTTCCTGTACTGAGCCTCCGGGTAGGCCAACTAATTCATCAAATCCCCCCTGAATAAGTCCAGTATTATCTAATCTATCTACTCTGTTAATGCCTGTATTTTCTCCAGATCTACCTATGGCATATATTCTCGATCCTGAAGAAGGAGCTTTGACTATTGAACATGCATCCATTCCACCATCTAATATTACGCCGTTTGAAGCGGTATTTCCTGATGTCATTATTCTAGTTATTCCAGAATTATCACCAAAGTGAGCAACTAATAAAAGACCGTTGTCGTATAACATCCCACCAGGAAAAACACTGCCTTCAGAAACGCCATTAGTATCATCTAATGAATTTAAGAAATTATTTGAATTGTATGAAAAACGATCAATACCAACTGAGTCTGTATTAAATCCGACATATAGTATTCTATTCGAGTTGTCGCAAGCTAAGGCACGTGGGTCACGACTTGCCATCTGAGAATTATCAGTAGTTATTGGAGAAATCCATTCATTAGTTATTCCATCACCATCATGATCAGCAGTATCAAATCTAGCAATTCCGCCTCCTGATTGCCACCAACCGCCCTGGAAACCTATTGCTAAATGAACAATATCATCGCAGAATATTATATCGGCACCATAACCATCTGGAATGTCTCCGCTATCTATATCCCATGTTGTCCAATTTCCATCATATAATACCATAACGAGGCCGTCATTATAAGCACCTGAAGATAGCCAGAGTGAGTTTCCTATTACTTCCATAGAATAAAAATCAACTTCTGCATCACTAGGTAGTCCGTCATCAGGAAGCCATGGAGAAAGCCATGTTTCATTTATTGGATCCCACCTTAAAATTCCATTCATACTTGCAAATACATATTCACCATTAAACTCAGCCATTCCTCTAATTCTTCCATCTACATCATTCCACTGATCTAGTAAAGTCATATTTGTTGCTGAAAAACGACGTAGAATATTTTCACCATAAGCAACCCATAATTCACAGGATGTAGTTATAGGAAAACAATCACCCAGATATTGGGCATTTACTCTTTCAACATCACCTAATGTTTCTAAATTATTTGACCAGTTATTATCTGTAATATTCCATCTTACTATAGTCCCCGAATCTCCAGGATTACCCCACCATCCATTCTCACGTACACTGATCCATAATTCATTACCTACATTTTCAATACCATGTATTACTCCATCAAATCCTGCCTGATCTCCTGCATTCAAAGTATCCATACTTGAATTATTTAACATATTAATTCGATATACCTCTTCTCTCTGATTCCAAGACTGTCCTCTCTGAAGTGAATAATACATTATATCCCCAACAATAATTATATCACTGGGAGCTGTTTGTGGCAAAGTTGGGCCATTATTATTGTCTCCCCTTTCCCAATCAATCAAAATAGTGTCATTTATTACATCAATTAAAGTTATACCGAAATCTCCTCCTACCCACATAGTACCATAATCTAGTCCTGGAATTATTACAGTAACATCGTCATCTTCTATGTATCCTTGGGTCCCGTCCCAAGGAGTTAGCCATAGTTGGCTAGACATATTGTATCTAGCAATACCAGTATTCTCAAAGCCTAAGTAAACTATATCTTCTATTTTTATTATTCTGGCTCTTTGGGTTTCATCTCCTGCGGTCCAAACATCCATTATTGTTCCATTAGCAGTATTAATCACTGCAACTCCTTCATCTGTACCTGCATAAAGAGTATCGACACCAATTTTTGATACTCCATAAACAAATCTAGAAGGTACACTAAGTTCATCATTATTGTTTCCTCCTTGTTCATTCCAGCATTCATTCAAAGTTATGTCAGGATCGTTGGCAGTAGGCCAAAACCACATGCATGCACCTCTATTTGTACCTGCATAAATTCCATCTGAATCACTTGTTATATCATAAAACGCATAAGGATCATTATTTCCACCAGGGATTGATGTAGGAAGTAATTCCCATTGGTTACCATCCCAACGTGCTAATTCTCCACAATCGCCCCTATTCCAACAATTATTATTTGTATTTGTATCAGAACCTACTAAAAGACCACCATAAAAGTCTAATGATAAAGAAATTACGTCATTATCAGGTATACTGTTAGGATCTTCTTCCGTCCATAGATCTGATATTTCTCCCGTAATTCTATCAATCACTAGTAGTCCAAAACCCGGTAAACCAAGATATATTATATCACCATCTACAGCTATAGGAGTTGCCTCTAAATTGTCTGCACCTAATGATTGCCAAGAGCCGATGATTGTTGGACCATTCAAATCTATACGCATCACGCCTGCATCAGGTGTCGCGAAGTATGCAACACCGTACCTTGTTACAACTTCCCTGATACTATCCGAATCTAATCCATCTGCTGAACTAAAAAGCGCCAATACGGTATCAGAAGACGTATTAATTATACTAACCCCGTCTTGTAAATGCCCTACTACCAGTGCGTTTGTATTTGAATCATGAGCGATGCTGGTAATATAATTCCCATTAATTACATAATTTGCTGAAGATGATGTGCTGCCAGTAGTGAGTAAGTTACCATCCAAATCTAATTCGAATAATCCTGAATCAGTTCCTATCCAAATTCTGCCATTTGAGTCTTGTAATATTGATGTTATTTCATTAATGTTTACAGGAAGTTCGGAATCTTCATAGTTATTGCGTAATTCTTGGATATCTATAGTTTCTTTCCAAAGTTTTTCTTTCTTGTCAAAACGATCGATTAAAGTCGTTCCAGCTATCCATATTTCTCCTCTTTCTCCATCATCAATGAATACTGTTACTGTAGCATCTTCTACAGATTCTGGGCTTGTAGCTATTATTATCTCTCCAGTAACATCTTCATCGATAATTGTTACTAGTTTACCAGATGAATCTCCAACTAAAACAGTATTGGAAGTTGGATCACGCTGTAAGTTATCACTATTCCATACGTTAATTGAATGTTCACTGTATTGTAATCCCATATCTGCAAAAGAAATAGTCGATCTGTAAATCATAGAATTGGTATCATATATTTGTATATCATTACCCGTAGAAATATATAGCCACCCCGGTGTTGAAGATAATGCATGAATCTGATTAGAAGAAAGCCAATTATTTGATGTCCAAGACGGTATCCAAGTGGAAGATGCGATATTATATCGATCTATTCCAGCATTATTATTAGCGATATATAAAATATCATTAATCAATTCCATATCTGTAATTGAATTACTAGAAAGGAAATCATTTGAAGTGATTTTAGGGAACTCTCCAGCATCAGTAAAAATTAATCCTCCACTTCCAAATGTATAATTGACTACTACTATTCCATCATCAATTGTACTGATCAAGATTGTATCATTCTCGATAATCATGTCAGTAGGAGTTATAGAAGTTTCATTATCTTTGCAAAGTGGTTGTGACACCCAAAAAGATCCTTTTCCAGGTTCGAGATAATTTAAATTACACTCTGAGCTAGTCCATAAAATATCATAAGCATCAATAAATGAAGTTACTAAAGGGTTCGAATTTGAAATGTTTGTATCATCAGGAAATGAATTCAATGAAGAGTATGTGAATAAATCTCTTGCATACACATTACCATTGGAAGTCCCAATTATTAATTGTTTATTTTTGTCATCTACCACTAAAGTTCGACCATAAATTTCTGATTCAATATCAATTATATGTTTTATCGAATTATTGTCAAGTCTAATCAAATCTTCATTTACCAACATGAAAAGACTGCCATCTACAGGATTTACAGCAGTGTCATGTATTGTAATTTCGACTGGTGAAAAAGAAACCTTGGGATCAACTGGTCTAAGTGCTTCTATTATCAAATCGTCAATTGTAATACCAGTAGGTAAGTCCCAATATGCATCTGTTAATGAATTAGGATCCAATGGTGCATCAAGAATACCCTGATTAACACTTGATGGGTTATTAGAAAAGTTATTTTGGCGCCCTAAGTCTCCATTTCCAGACCAATCAAGAATTTCTGTTTGAGTATTTACAAGAGTTAGTTGTGGTTGATTAACCCAATAGCCATCGCTACCATTGACGGATATTTCAAATGTTAGATTGTCTACAATTGCTCCTGGTGCGAAATCTAGAAATAAATCTCCATATGCTAATGTGTTGTTAATTGGATCTGCTCCTTCAGCAACTAATTCTAGCCAACCAGTATCATTACTTCCACCTACTCCCCAAGACTTTTGAGTAACTAAATTATTCTTCTGAGAATCATTATCTAATTCATCTGATACTAAGGAAGACCATGGCAATAAGACCATTAATAATGTAACAGTGATTGTTACTAACTTAGAACTCATACCATATCTCCTTTCGATAATTGATTGCAAAACCATATCAAATCAATGATATAATGCTCTGATTTAATGCAAAAACTTGCAAAAATTAAATCAAATTTATTTATGAAGAAGCATAAATTAAAAATGAAAGTTCTGCCACTACTAAGTAAGAACATAGAGCAATCTCCTTGTTGTACAACTTATCAATGAATGGGTAGGAAGTTTATACTTTGCTCAGACATAAAATAATAATTAATTTACAATTCAATATAGTATTTATTTCATTGAATAGGCTTCAAAAGACGTAATTTCTCAGGATAGAGTGATATGAGATTGTTTCTCAGGTATTGCCGGAGGAATCAGAGATGAACGATAAGAGACTCGAAAAAGAGGCTTTAGAATACCATGCATCCAATCCGGCTGGTAAGATAACGGTGATACCAACAAAACCACACGGAACTCAAAGAGAGTTGTCGCTTGCTTACTCTCCTGGTGTGGCTTATCCTTGTAATAAAATAAAAGATAATCCCGACGATGTTTACAAATATACTGCAAAGGGAAATTTGGTTGCAGTAATTAGCAATGGGACAGCTGTATTGGGCTTAGGCAATATTGGTAGTTTGGCCAGTAAACCAGTTATGGAAGGTAAAGGATTGTTGTTCAAAGCATTTGCAGACATAGATGTATTTGATATAGAAATAAATAAAACTGATGTTGATGGTTTTGTTGAAGCTGTTAAAGCGATTTCTCCTACTTTTGGTGGCATAAATCTCGAAGATATTAAAGCTCCAGAATGCTTTGAAATAGAACGTAGACTAAAAGAGGAATTAGACATCCCTGTGATGCATGATGATCAACATGGAACAGCAATTATTTCAGGTGCAGCATTATTGAATGGGTTAGAAATAGTCGGAAAAAGTATTGAAAATGTAAAAGTAGTAGTTTCAGGAGCAGGTGCGTCTGCTATTTCTTGTGCAAAGCACTATGTAAAATTAGGAGTT
>Ga0315330_10000591_pt1 | contig 22883 bp, 13 predicted proteins | sample M140m34915metaG_FD_203453 | JGI IMG/M metagenome (GOLD analysis project Ga0315330, IMG submission 203453) | Ammonia-oxidizing marine archaeal communities from Monterey Bay, California, United States - M1 40m 34915 | ecosystem: Environmental > Aquatic > Marine > Intertidal zone | place: USA...
TTTCCGTCGCTCCCATCCAACCCGAATTCTACATGCGAGTCCCAGCCTTTGCTCCATGAGCGGGGATACTGATACCACCGTGTGACTTCTGTCTCCAGCGGGGCTGATTCCGAAGATGCCCAGTCGCTCGATGTGACGTCGCTCGATGTGACGTCGCTCTGTGAGGATACGTTGGTGCCGCCGTTGCTTTTTGGGATGGGATCAAAATGGACGTCAGCATTAGATGCTTCAGGCATCGACGCATCGGCGGAGGATGCTTCAGCGTGTTGGCTATTCACTGGTGATGGCAGGAGCAAACGGTTTGAGTCATTGTCGCTCGGGTTTGTAATGGCCAGCGATTCAGGTTCCAGCGATTCAGATGCCAGAGAATTGGGGTCTGTGTTCTGGAAGTTGTTCAACGCGTCGTTTGGCAGCGATGAGAAAGTCATCGGAGTTGAGGCTTCTTGTTCGCCAGTGGTGGGTTCATTCAGTCCGGTGGTGCTACTGGGAAATGCCATTGGTGATTGCCAAGGGGCTTTTTTCCACGACGGGGCTTCAGAAGTCGACTGGTTGTTGGCGGTTTGACGGTCTGAACTTCCGTCAGGCCATGGCAGTGGTTCTTGAATCGGCGGTGACGCGAGGATCTCTACCGCAGGTGGATTTTTAGCGAAGTGATGTGCCGACATGGCCCGCACAGCGTCAGACGTGTTTGGATCGCTTGGAAGCGTATAAGGACGTGGGTTGCCGTCCACCGTGGGCAAGGTGAACTGAGGAGCCTGGCCCGAGATGGTTGGTGATTCGTAGCCCGCGCCGTTCCATGTGGAAATGCCATTCTGCCACGCTGGTTTATCTTCCGCTGTCGCTGCCTGCTTGAGTGATCTCGTGGCGGTTGTGAGGTACAGAGCGAGCATGCATAACAAAAAGCCCTTAGCTCGCGGAGATAAAACGTTCATGAAGACGCCGTCGTGCTTTGAACATGTGTCTAGGGATAAGAACTCAACAATGTTCATTAGCAGACTTGGCAGCCTGAGTCACCATGAATCAATCAAAGCAAAGGCAGAGCAAAAGCTGGGACAGCCAAACTCGTCTGCTTCCATCACACAGAACGTTGATTCCGGGCTGTCAGGTCATGCAGACGTTGCGTTTCACGGTTGCGTGAAACATCGTGGAATACTTGATGGCTGAGCAATTGGCGGATTGATTGACCGAATATGAGCAGAATTCAAAGCGCCCGTTTGAGTTCTGCCAGCGCGCGTGGGATCTGTTGATAAGGCGATTCGTCTTCGTATTCAAGAATGACGTAGCCTTGGTAATTGCCGTCCTTCAGTATTTTTCCAATGCGTTCCATATCCGCGGGATATTTTTTTCCTTCCGGTGTTTTCATGCTGACTTTGACCTGAATATTGACTGCAAAGTCGATGCACTTTTCAAGGTCCTCGTAGGGTGTTTTTGAGTGGAAGTTTCCTGTGTCGAGATTGATGCCAATCCATGGACTGTCGATCCGCCTCATGATTTCAAGCAGTTGGGCGGGAGTAAGATTGCCGTGATTTTCCACACCGATAAAAATGCCGTGCTGGGCAGCATGCTCAACACACTGGTTCAAAGCCTCTGCCGCTTCATCAAGACGTTTCGGGTTCCCTTCAAGCTGCCGACTGGTGCCAGCAAAAAAACGGATGTGCGGCGCACCGAGCAGGCTGGCACGATCAATCCAGCTTTTTGCTTCGGCGATTTCGGTATCTAGTTTTGGTCCTTCGCCAACGGTGAAGTTATTTCCAATTGCTGTGCCTGAAATCGCTACGCCGCGAATGAACGCGGCGTGCTTCAAGTCGAGGAAATAATTGCGATCAGCGTCAGGGGGAAAGAAATAGCTCGTAAGTTCAGCGGCGTCAAAGTTGTGTGACACGCAGTAATCTAGAAAACTGATCATGTCGATGGCTGGGCCATCCTTGGACGGTTGCTGAGCGATTCCCTTTTTGTAGGAAAAGTAATTTCGCAGTGAATAAGCAGCGAGACCTACCTCAAAACGTGGAGGACCGGAACGCTGTATGGGGCCTCGTGCATCCACATGTGTCATGTTCAGATTCAATCCGCAGGCTGCTAGCGTGCCTGCTGCAGATGTTTCCATGAATTCACGTCGTCGCATGAAAAGTTACCTTCCGTTAATAATGGGGGTGATCGGTCGTCGCGTTGCTGGATCTGTCACGCCATCGGGATCTCTGTCGATCTCTGTCAGTCTATGTGATGAGAGTTCTGGAGTGCTCAAGAAAGATAGTCGCCGAGTTGCTTCGGCGATACAATCGTCGGGTCGGCAGCGAGCCGATTTTGCGTTTTTCGAGTGTTGTGAATTCGATCTGGCACCTGTCGGAGCGGATTTAACAGGTTCTTGACAAGCGGCGCAGGTCAGCGAACGTGGCTGGCCACCGCTAAGTCGCAGCAGAACTCGAGGGTTTATTGTGGCCCCCAAAGTTTCCTGCTGCCGGCGGACACGGAAAACCAGATGAGCGAATTGTTGGAAAACCACTGTTATGAATCCAAGTCTTCTCGATCGTACCAGGGCCACGCTCGACCAACTTCGAGAGGAACTGTTGGCTGAACGGAATAATGGCCACTACTGGACGGGGACGCTTTCGCCCTCCGCGTTGAGCACTGCAACCGCTGTCAGTGCGATGTCGTCGTTCTTGATTCATTCGGTGGGGTTGCCGCAAAGTGGATTTACCGCTGATGAGCAGATCAGGCATTGCATTGCATCGGGGGTTCAATACCTGCAATCCCAACAGAATGAAGACGGTGGCTTTGGGGATACAGATCGTAGTCATTCCAACATCGCAACCAGTTATTTGGTGCTTGCTGCTTCTGCGTTGGCGGATCAGGCCATGGGTAGCTCATTGACGTCAGAGACGATCGCTGCGTTGGAAAAGTACATTGCGCAGATGGGGAACCTCGCGGCGTTGAAAGAGCGATACGGCACGGACAAAACCTTCGTGGTTCCTATTCTCACTAACATGGCGATCGCAGGTTTGGTCCCTTGGAAAACAGTTGCTGCTTTACCGTTTGAAGCCGCTGTGTTTCCACAGTCGATGTACCGTATGCTGCAGATGCCGGTCGTCAGTTATGCGATTCCTGCGTTGGTCGCGATTGGTCAGGCGCGACATTTCCTTGGACCGAAATCTTTTTTTCCAATCCGAATGATTCGAAGTGCAGCCATTGGTCGCAGTATGAGGGTGCTGGAAAAAATGCAGCCACAAAGCGGAGGTTATCTCGAAGCAACACCCTTGACCTCCTTTGTCGTTATGAGTCTCGCCGTGACGAACCGGGCCGGTCACAAAGTTTCGAGGCGAGGGTTGGAGTTCTTAAAGGATTCGATGAATGAGGATGGTAGTTGGCCGATCGACACCAATTTGGCGACTTGGGTCACCTCTCTTTCAATGAATGCTCTTGCGTCTGATCCGGCAGATGATCGTGTGTGGTGCACTCCCGAATTAGCGGATTGGCATCTTGGTTGTCAGCATGAAGTGCGACATCCTTTCACGGGAGCTGAGCCTGGTGGCTGGGGCTGGAGTGACTTAAGTGGTGCGGTTCCGGACAGCGATGACACACCGGCCGCGATCTTGGCGCTCGCCCACATGAAGCCTTCTTTGGATGAGGATCGAAAGCAGCGATGTGAGAAAGCGATGAAAGCCGGCCGAGGTTGGCTCTTGAAATTGCAGAATCGGGATGGTGGCTGGCCAACATTTTGCAGGGGGTGGGGGAAGTTGCCCTTTGACCGTAGCAGTAATGATTTGACCGCCCACGCTTTGCGAGCGCTAGCTGTGAATGGCGTCTCAGAGACCGGGACTGCGAGGCACATCTCCTCGGGAATCCGGTTTTTAGAAAAGAACCAGGAGGCTGATGGATCTTGGATGCCTCTCTGGTTTGGTAATCAAGACCGCGCGGATGAGTCAAATCCGGTGTATGGAACATCGCGGGTCTTGCTTGCCGCGCCCTCTAACACGCTGGCTTCGGAGGTGTTGCAAGCTGGATGTCAATATCTGCTAAATAACCAAAATAGTGATGGTGGTTGGGGAGGTGGCGGGTCTATCGCCCCCTGGCTAAAAAAAAATCATTTCGAGGATTTTGAGTTTGTCAGCAGCGTCGAAGAGACGGCGTTAGCGGTCGAAGCGTTGGCAACCGTTGCACTTTGCGGGGAAAACTCGGTCCCGCAGCCTGTGGATGAGGATACAAATCGAGACAAAATGTCTGGAACTGATCGTTTCAATGGACAATCTGTGGTTCAGCATGGTGGGACCAAAGCGATGAGTCAGGCTATAATCGAGGGCGTCGAATTCCTGCTGGATAGTGTTGATCAGAGGCGGCATCGGGTGCCATGGCCCATTGGCTTTTATTTTGCCAAGCTGTGGTATCACGAACGCCTATATCCTTTGATCTTCACGACGGGAGCGTTGGGGAAATACCTTCAGCTTGCGGCAGACAAACCGACCCGAAAAGGGTCAACAAACGAAAAGAATTCTTTACAGAACCCCACACAAACGCTTCCTGAGGTATAGGTTTGTCTAGCGGACTCAGCACCAGCGACACTGCACCGACGTCGGGAACTTCCCCCGAGGGCAGACCGGCACGTCGGAAGACCAGTCATCTCAAGGAAGTCCCGGATACACTCGAATTGCGAGAGAGTTTGCGGGCTCGCTGCGCGGACATTGCGGCTCGAATTGATCGGGCGGCACCAATGACCAAGGACGAGATGGAGCAAGTTGCCCGGCGGGCTTTAGAAGAAGCTGATTTGCCGGAAGCATATCTTGGCTGGATGATGGTCATGATCAGCAGCGAGTTCTGGAAAGAATCGCTCGCTGCGGTTCCGCCAGAGCGTCGCCTGTTTCTTCTGCCGCACTGTTTGAAACATGCAGAGGGATGCCCCGCCGAATACGACCAATTCGGGATGAACTGTAAAGAGTGCGGTGCTTGCAGTATCGCTGATTTTCGTGGCTTGGCCGAAGAGATGGGATACCGGGTGCTTGTTGCAGAGGGGTCGCCGGTTGTCATGAAGATCATTGTCGGTGGTTATGTCGACGCGGTCGTGGGTGTCGCCTGCTTGAACGTGTTGGAAAAAGCGATTGATAAAGTGCTGCTGGCGGGGATCCCCTGCATGGCTGTGCCTCTGCTGAGCAGTGATTGCCGCAACACAAAAGTAGACGAGCCCTGGGTCAACGATATGATCCGGACACCGTACAAGCCGGCTCAAAGCGTTACCCGCAGTTATGTGCATCTCATGCGGGCTGCGAGTGATTTGTTCAAGACAGAGTCCATGGACACGCTTGCACCTCGCATTCGTACCAAGGCCGCGTTGGGAGACAATGCGGTGAGTGTGGCCGACATTGAAGGAATGGATGCAATATCGGCGACGGAGCACATTGCGTACGACTTCTTGAGTCGCGGTGGCAAACACTCTCGGCCATTCATCACGTTGGCCGCGTTTGACGCAATGACAGGCGGGCGGGCAACGGGGCCCGACGCCGAGGCTGCAATTTCAGAATTTCCAGTCTCAGTCCGTCGTGCTGCCATGAGCATCGAAACGTTTCACAAGGCCAGTCTTGTGCATGACGACATCGAGGATGACGATGCATTCCGTTACGGACAGCCTGCTGTGCACCGTCGATTTGGCATCCCAACCGCGATCAACGTTGGCGATTATTTGATTGGGCTTGGGTACCGCCTGTTAAGTCGTAATGAAAATGACGTCCCCAGCGAGGCAAGGGTCGATGTGCTTGATAGTTTGGCCGCTGCCCACATGCGGCTTGCCGAAGGGCAGGGGTCGGAGTTGTTGTGGCGGGATGGAAAAGATCGTCGTTTGACTCCACTTGATGCTCTGAAAGTCTATGCCTTGAAGACATCCCCTGCCTTTGAAGCAGCCCTGCTCAGTGGAGTGCGGATGGCTGGCGATGCAACGCCATACCGAGACGCCATTCGTACCTTCAGTCGTAATATGGGTGTCGCCTTTCAAATTCTTAATGACCTTGGCGATTGGATCGGTGACGATTCAAATAAAATGTCCGCTGGCGGAGACGTATTTGGGGGACGGCCCACTCTGCTGTGGGCTTTGGCGTTGCAAGGTCTGCCCGAAAAGGATGCAGCACGCTTATTGGAATTGGCAGAGTCCGACTGTGGGCTCTCTGATGCCGAGCGATTGATGCAGGTTCGCAAGCTTTATGAGCAGGCAGACGTCTTTGAAACGGCTTTGAAGTTGGTTGACAAACATCAGGCACGAGCCGAAAAAGTGGCTGATGAGATTGATGTCGAAGAACTCCGTCGCCTGCTGTATTTTCTTGTCGATACCGTACTCGAGCGACCTGAGTTGCCGACACCTGCTGTTGTCTCTCTCGGCATAGCGGCACCACTGGGTTAGGCAGCAGGAACAGTGAGTGACCCCATGACCGAAGAGGCGTTCTCCGATGAATCTCGCATCGACATCAGGGATTTGCTGAATGAGTTCTACGGCGAACCAGTCGGCCATTCGCAGTTGGGTGAATTCGCTTCGGTACCGACAGTCCCTGCCCCCTGTGACTCTTTGCTCGACCACCACGCGCACATGACTGTGACGGTCGAATCTCACTACGGCGAAAAGGTAAACGTCGTTGTGCACCGGTGTCATCGCAGGGATGCATGGTATTCGCGAGAGATTACTTTGGTCACAGAGGACACTGGACGCATTGTGCAATATGGTATCGTTCGGCTTGATACCAGCGCATTGGATGATGATGTTTGGAGGCAGATCGAAAGTCAGTCCACGCCCCTGGGACGCGTGCTCATCGAGCACAATGTATTGCGAGAAGTGCAGCTTTGTGGACTGTGGGAAGTTCAGGCAGGTAACAGTCTGTCTGAACTCATGCAGTTGGATGTGGGCAGTCAAGTTTATGGACGGACCGCATTGATTTATTGCAATCGGACGCCAGCGATCGAACTATTGGAGATTGTCTCTCCAACGTCTGCTTTGGATGCTTAAAGGCCTGATTGCGTGTGCCGCTTGATACAAAGGGAAAGAATATGTTTCGGAAAGGAAAGGCAGTCGCGAAAACGATGTGTATGACATTGGGTTTGATGTTCGTACTTGTCAGTTGTTCAACTGCTGTCACTCAAGACGAATCAGACGCGAAAGAGGATGTGCAGGTGAGCCCAGTCGCACTGCGTGCTGCCACGCTCCAAGCGATGCAGGCTGGTGAATCGGTCAAGGCGGTTGCGGCTGTCGACAAGCTTCTTGTAGCGTTGCCCAATGACCCATCGACTTTGCGATTAGCAGGTGATGTTTATCTGCGAGCTGGCAAGTCCAAGGCAGCTGTCGATTTTTTTGACCGCTATTTGAAGCTGGAACCGAACGCTTTGGCAGGGTTATGGCAACGCGGAATCGCTCTGTACTTTGCCCGTGACTACAAGCGTGGAGTCAAGCAATTTGAGGTGCACCGCGAGGTCAATCCCAATGATGTGGAAAATGCGGCTTGGCATTTTCTTTGTGTAGCGAAGGCTCAGTCATTCGATAAAGCCAAGACGGTGGTTTTGCCCGCGCCCAATGACTCACGCGCACCGATGGAAGAGGTGTTGCAGATGCTCAGCACGGGAGACACCGAGAAGGTTGTCACAAAGATGGAAAGTTTTCCGGCCAACACTCGACTGCGTGAGTCTGCCGACTTCTATGGAAACTTTTATCTGGGGCTCTATGCTGATGCCGCCGGCGACCGTGCCGAGGCAAAACGCTATCTGGATTTGGCTGCGAAAGACGCCTCGGTCAGTTATATGGGTGATGTAGCACGTGTTTATGCCGTTTACCTATCGCCTGAAAAGAGAAACTGAGAGGAAGAACTGCCTGACCCAATGTCTCAAGCCAGTGAAGGCGTCATCCCGTCCGCGATCTTGCCCGCTTTTCACGACTGTTCGGCCAGAACGGCCGGATTGCTCGGGGAATGGGCGTGAATTCGCGGAGGAACCCTCGGTGCGATTGTCGCACCCGATAGTAAGCGATTTTCACAGATGTGCGTGTTTTACGTTGTTTTTTCGTTGTCGAAGGATGCCGATACCGCTCACATCGCCAAATTCGGCTCGACGGATGGATTGGGGTGTTTTCGATGGTGACTGGCGGCCAAAAGTAGCCGCCTCGTGGTAAACTAAGAGTGAAGCAATGAGCAACGTATTGAGTTGTTTTTGAATTCACAGTTACCCGCCGGCCAATCGCACGAGGATGTTGATTCATTCGCGGCCACGAAGGTGCATTTGCGTTTCGTGGTTCACCCAACCTCGATAGCTTTTGTCCTCGGATTCAACGCCAATTGAGAACCGAATATGAAGAAGAAATTGCATAGTCATTGTGGTCGTTTTGCATCTCGCCCAACGAACCGTCGTGAAATGCTGCAGTGGTGTGCGAATGGTTTTGGCGCTTTGGCTTTGAGCACGCTTTCGGAATCTTCGTCCGGCTTGGCGTCTGGCCCATGGGACCCCAAGCCTGCTCATTTTCCGGCACGCGCCAAGAATGTGATTTTTCTTTACATGGATGGTGGGCCATCGCACGTCGACACCTTTGACTACAAGCCTCAGCTTGAAAAGTATGATGGTCAGGATCCAGCGAAGGTCATTGGCAAGTTGGCCCCAACGCAGTTCGATGCCGTCGGGAAGGTGCTGAAGGGGCAATGGAAATTCTCTCAGCGCGGCGAAGCTGGTCACTGGATTAGTGATCTGTTCCCATATCTCTCCGAGGTATCGGATGACTTGGCTATGATCAAATCAATGACGTCCAAGTTTTCAGAGCACACCTCTGCAAACTATTTTTTGCACACGGGTAACGGGCTTCAGGGTAAGCCAAGTATGGGGGCCTGGCTTGGGTACGGTTTGGGCACTGAAAACCAGCAGTTGCCCGGATTTGTTGTGCTGAATGGAGGTCTGATTCCACCCGGCGGATTGGATTGTTTTGGGTCCGGTTTTCTTCCCTCGGCCTATCAGGGCTCTGTGTTCCTTCCAAAGGCACAGCCGCTGGCAAACATCAAACCCAGCGAAGCGAGTTCCCTGCTTCAGAAATCAAAGCTGGATCTGATTCGTCAGTTTGATGAGCAGACCAGCGGACATCTTGGGGCTGACCCCGAAGTCGAAGCTGCAATCCAAAATTATGAGACAGCATTTAAGATGCAGACAGCTGTCCCAGAGTTGATGGACTTGAGCGATGAGACAGAAGAAACCAAGAGGCTTTATGGCTTGGAGACGGAATTTAACAATACAAAAACGTTCGGCATGCAGTGCTTGCTGGCAAGACGCTTGGTCGAACGAGGAGTTCGATTCATTGAATTGACCTGCCCTGGGGGGAATGGTGATCGTTGGGATCAGCATAACGGGTTAATCGAAGGGCATAACAAGAACTGCAAGACAGTTGATCAACCGATCGCTGCTCTTATCAAAGACCTGAAGCGTACTGGCTTGTTTGATTCGACGCTGGTCGTTTGGGCTGGTGAGTTCGGCAGAACGCCATTCGCTCAGGGGGCAAACGGACGCGATCACAATCCTTTTGGATTCACCGTCTGGATGGCTGGCGGTGGTATCAAAGGTGGGGCGTCGGTGGGGGCTACAGATGAATGGGGATACCGGGCGGTCGAGGATAGATTTGAAATGCATGACCTGCACGCAACGATGCTGCATCTGCTTGGTATCGACCATACGAAAAGTACCTTCCGGTTTAGTGGTCGAGACATGCGACTGACTGATGTGCATGGAAATCTTATCAAGGAGGTGATCGCATGATCCATTCGAGTAAACGTTACAACGCACGCGCAAAATCACCCCGTCTGCGTGCCAACGGTCAGGTTGGGCAGTCGCGGCACGTTATTTGGCTACCAGGCCTGCGGATCGCGAATGCCTGCTTCGTGGGAGTATTGATTTGGGGGTGTTCTTTGTCAGCAACGGCAGTTCTGTTCGCTGAGGATGCGCCGACTGCGGAACAGATTCAATTTTTTGAGTCGAAGGTGCGGCCCATCTTTGTGGAACATTGTTACGAATGCCATTCAGCAACTGCTGATGAAGTCGAAGCCGAGTTGTTGCTGGATTCAAAATGGGGTTGGATGACAGGTGGGGAATCTGGGCCAGCGATCATTCCAGGAAATTTAGATGACAGTCTTGTGATTGATGCTGTCCGTTACGAGGAGAGTAAAGTCACTGCAATGCCTCCAAGATCCAAGCTCTCTGATAGGGAGATTGAGACTTTGGAGAAGTGGGTTGAAATGGGGGCACCAGATCCACGGACTACAAAAAACCCGGGGAATGCCGCATCAAAAGAAGTCAATTTTCAGAAACGCTTTAACGAACATTGGAGTTGGCGTCCCATTGCCAAGCCAGAATTGCCATGGGTTGGCGATGGTAAATGGCCGCGGTCTGATCTGGATCGATTTGTCCTGCACAAAATTGAAGCGGCAGGTTTGAAACCCGCTTCGGAAGCAGATCGCAGGACTTGGCTACGACGTGTGTATTTCGATTTGATAGGTTTGCCACCAACGATGGAGCAACTTGCTGACTTTCTAGGCGATGACAGTGAGAACGCACATGAAAAAGTTGTGGATGAATTGCTGCGGTCTCCGCACCTGGGAGAAAAATGGGCGAGGCATTGGATGGACCTTGTCCGGTACGCCGAGACCTATGGGCATGAATTTGATTATCCGCTGCGGTACGCGCATGAATATCGAGACTACCTGATTCGTGCCTTCAACGCTGATGTGCCGTTTGATCAGTTCATTCGTGAGCACATTGCTGGTGATTTGCTGGATGAGCCGAGGAAAAATCCCGAGCAGGGTTGGAACGAGTCGATCATCGGAACAGGGTTTTGGTATCTGCATGAGGCGACGCACGCTCCCACCGATGTGCTTGGTAACGAAGCAGACATCATGGATAACCAGATCGATGTGTTTGGGAAGTCTTTTCTTGGCCTGACGATTGCTTGTGCACGGTGTCATGATCACAAATTTGATGCGATTACAACCGCCGATTACTACGCCCTGACGGCGTATCTGCAGAGTAGTTGTCGGCAGGAATACCCTCTGGATCCCTTAGGGAAGCGTGCAGCAGCGAGTCGCGAGATCAGTCGCTTGCGTGGGATCGCCGTCGACGCATTCAAAGCAAGTGAATTGAGTGTCACCGATGAGAATCAGAAAGATTCCGGTGACTATTATCGGGTTGCGATGCAGGTCGTAGCTGACTCAAAACCGGACGCTGATAAGACAGCCTTGGTGTCTCAGTCTGCAAAGGCTGAGGGGCTCGATGCCAACCTGCTTCAACGGTGGGTTGATAAGCATGAGTCCATTAAAAACGAACTGATTGATCCGGGCTACGAACTGGAGAATCAGAATGTGTTTGCTGACTTCAAAGGTGATGCACTGCCAGAGGGGTGGACGACTTCGGGGGTGGCTTTTTTACCCACTGGTTCAGGGTTGCAATTCTCGTCAGACGGTGCAGTACTGGTTCCCAATACAGTTGACAGTGCTGCTAACGGTAAAAAACAGGTAGGTGTTCTTCGCTCACCCACCTTTGAAATCACAACGGATCGCATTCATGTTTTGTTGAAGGCTTCTGCCGGTGCGGCCGTTCGTGTCGTCATCGACAACTTTCAAATGGCAGAGTTCAACGCTTTGCTGTTCCGGGGAACGTTCTTGAACAACAACGGAACCGATACTCAGGGAAAGTGGCAGTGGAAGAGTCTTGCTGGTGACCTGCGAAAGTACAAAGGTCACAAAGCGTATCTAGAGTTTATCGATAACGGCGATGCGTCCATTGCCATTGATAAGGTCGTTTTTTCAGATGGTGGACCGCCGGGCAAGGTGCGAGGAAAAGAAGCGGTATTTGATGCAGCTTCGCTGAGTCAGATGGAAAAACAAGCCGCGATTGATCTGAAAGCCGGCAGAGTCCATCCCTTGATGTTGGCATTGCTTCGAAATCAGATCCTGAGTGTCGTGGATTTCAGCCAGGAAGCTTCAGAGAGCTTGGGGCAAGCCCGTGAGTTGGCAGAGGCCTTGCCTCCAGTAAGGCGAGTCATTGCTATGGCGCAGGGAACGTCCGAGGACGCTCATGTCTACATTAGGGGTAGTCACCAGAATGTTGGTGAAGTTGTCCCTGCGAGGTTTCTCGAAGTGCTCGGTGGGGAAACTGCGACGCGACTGGAGCTTGCAAATCGGGTGGCAACCCTTGAAAACCCGCTAACAGCGAGAGTCATTGCCAATCGGATCTGGCATCATCTGTTCGGAGTGGGGATTGTGCCCACTGTTGATGACTTTGGTCCGCAAGGTCTGCCCCCCAGTCATCCCGAATTGCTGGATTGGCTCGCAACAGACCTCGTTGAAAATGGTTGGTCACTCAAGCATTTGATGAAGCAAATTGTGCTGTCCAGTACCTATCGGCAGGCCAACGTCCCGAACGAGGCGATCAGTGAAAAACTCATTGCCAGTGTTGATCCTTCAAATGAACTTCTTCATCGCATGCGGGTTCGCAGATTGTCTGGTGAAGCAATACGGGATGCCGTCCTTGTGGCATCGGGCCGTTTTGAACCGAAGCCGTTTGGTCCCAGCGTTGCAACTCACCGCACACCGTTCATGACGGGGCGTGGAGCACGCCCCAGCGGGCCTTTGGATGGCAATGGGCGGCGCAGTGTCTATCTATCGGTCTATCGTAATTTTTTGAATCCATTCATGTTGACCTTTGATATGCCCTCGCCATTTGGGCCGCAGGGACGCCGCAGTAAGTCAAATGTGCCTGCACAGGCGCTCACGCTGATGAATGATCCATTCGTCATTGGGCAGGCAAAAGTTATTGCTGACAAGGTTCTTGCAGTACCTGAACAGGACACGGAACAGAAAATCGCAATGATGATGGAACGCGTGCACGGCGTCGTGCCTACCGAAAAGCAGATGCAACAATTATCGCGTTTTTTGGAAAGTCAGACCGAGGTGTATGGTAAGGAAGACAGTCGAGCTTGGGCTGATTTAGCGCACGCGTTACTAAATATGAAAGCGTTTTATTTCCTGCAGTGACTGGAAATGACCGTGGGTTTAGCGCAGTAGAACTTTATGCAAATCGATTTCAAAACGGTTGTCTTGCTCCTGCTCGCTCAGTGTCTTTCACTGACGGTGGTTGGGCGTTTGATCGCAGAAGATACGGTCGCAGAATTCTTTGAAAAAGAGATTCGTCCTGCGTTGGTGCAGCACTGCGTCAGGTGTCATGGTGAAGAGAAGGTTCAGGGGGGATTGCGGCTTGATACGCGTGAAGGATGGCAGGCAGGGGGGGATTCTGGTCCAGCCATTATCGCTGGTGACCCTCAGAGTTTACTTCTGCAAGCGATTGAGTACGAAGATATCAATCTCGAGATGCCACCTCGGGGGAAGTTGCCCGAAACGACTATTGCTGCTTTTCAGAAGTGGATTCGCAAAGGTGCTTTTGATCCTCGCAGCAAAGGTCGGCTCGGCGACAAAAATCAGGGCAACACTGTAACGATTGAGCAGGGGAAAAAGTTTTGGGCATTTCAGCCGCTGCTAGCTCCCGTGTCGCCGGAGTTATCCGATTCCAATTGGCCTAGTAACGACATAGATCGATTCGTATTGGCAAAGCTCGTGGAGAAGGGAATCAAGCCCGCTGGTGATGCAACAAAAGAGAACTTGCTGCGACGTTTAACTTATGACCTTACTGGGCTGCCGCCGACCTCGGATCAGATTGAACGGTTTCTTGCGGATGAATCGGATGGTGCGACGGATAAGGTTATTGATCGCCTTTTGCAGTCAGGCCATTTTGGTGAGCGTTGGGGGAGGCATTGGTTGGATGTTGTGCGGTTCGCAGAGTCAAGTGGCGGTGGACGGACCTTGTTGTTCCCTGATGCTTGGCGATACCGCGACTATGTGATTGACGCATTCAATCGGGATTTGCCTTTTGATCAATTTCTGAAAGAGCAGATTGCGGGAGACCTGTTGCCCTCAGAAGATCGATTTGATCGCGAGCGTAAATTGATCGCAACGGGATTCCTGATGTTGGGACCTACCAATTACGAGATGCAGGACAAAGATATCCTTGAGATGGATGTCGTTGATGAACAGTTGGACACGATGGGTAAAGCCATGCTAGGCATGACGATTGGATGCGCGCGATGCCATGACCATAAGTTCGATCCGATCCCGACACGAGATTATTACGCGATGGCAGGGATTCTAAAGAGTACGCATTCGATGGAGCATTCGAATGTATCCACTTGGAACACGGTTGAACTGCCACTTGCGGCGGGGGAGGAAGCTGCGATTCTCGCTAGAACAGAGAAGTTGCGAGCCATTGAAAAAAAGCTTGCCGCAGCTACGAGTGTTTTGAACAAACTCACGGGAAAGAATGTTGAGCAACCGAAGTCTGTCGATCCGGGAAAACTGAATGGTTTGGTTGTGGATAGCGTTGATGCGGATGTGGTTGGTAGCTGGAAAGCCTCCACAAGCATCGCGCACTATGTGGGGGCGGACTACATTCATGATGAACAGCAGGACAAAGGAGCGAAATCTGTTCTGTACCGCCCCGCTCTTCCGAAACGAGGGCGGTATGAGGTCTTTGCGTCTTACTCTGCCGGATCCAATCGATCGACGAAAGTCCCGTATCGGATCAAGCATCGGGATGGTGAAACTGTTGTCGAAATCAATCAGCGAAAACGGCCACCAGTTGACGCATTGATGCAGTCCCTCGGGGTTTTTGAGTTTGATGATAAGCTGGACTCGAGTGTTCTGCTATTTACAGAAGGAACAGATGATGGTGTCGTGATTGCAGATGCAATCGTTTGGCTACCGATTTTGGATGCAGAAGATGGTGCAATTGCGTTGCACAAAGAGAAAGCAACTGACGCCGCTACAAAAGTCGAGTTAGAAGTTCGTAAGAAGAAAATCGCAGCTGCGAAATTGAAGGTTGATCGCCTCAAAAAGGAAGTGAAGGCTCTTAAAGGCTCAATACCAAAGCGGCAAGTCGCGATGGCACCACGTGAGGGTGAATCACCGGCTGACATTCATGTCGCGATTCGTGGAATGACGCATCAGAAAGGCGACATCGTGCCGCGTGGTGTGTTGCAAGTGGCGGCGTGGGAAGGCTTGCCTGTTGTTAGTAAAGAGGTCAGTGGGCGTTCTGAGTTGGCGGAGTGGGTCGCCAGTGAAAGGAATCCGCTCACCGCTCGAGTGATCGCGAATCGTGTTTGGTACTGGACAATGGGGCGGGGGATCGTCGCCAGTGTTGATAACTTTGGCAGTACAGGAGATTCGCCGACGCATCCCGAGTTGCTTGATTACCTTGCTTTTTCATTGGTTCAAAACGGCTGGTCTATCAAAAAACTTGTGCGGCAGATTGTTAGTTCGAGAGCTTATCAATTGAGTGCTCGCGTTACCGAGCGTGAACTGGCTTTGGATGCCGACAATCAGTTTTATGGCCGGCGCACCGTAAAGCGTCTTAGGGCTGAGGATATTCGCGATTCGATTCTGATGGCATCCGGGAATCTTGATCTGACTATGGGTGGGTCGACGATCAAGAAAGGAACGTCAAGTGAGTATGGATACAAATTTGAAGGGCGGCGCCGCAGTGTTTACGTGCCCGTGTTTCGGAATCGACTTCCCGAGATATTCGAGGTTTTTGATTTTGCTGATCCAAACATCCAAGGAGGTACGCGGACAGCCAGTAATGTGGCCTCGCAGGCTCTTCTGATGATGAATCAGCCGTTTGTGATGGGACAGGCCGATGATGCTGCCAAACGGCTTGTCGAAGACTACTCGGGGGAACCGTATGAAATGTTGCGGCGAGCGTATCGAGAAGTGTTGGGACGTGAGCCGTTTGAACAGGAGCGGCAGGTGATGATGGATTTGTTGGCTGGGGAGGATCAGTTGCAAACGCCGTCTCAGTGGGCGATGGTTTATCGATTACTATTTCAGTGTATTGATTTTCGTTATCTGAATTGACAGACAAATTGGATGAGTGGATGAGATCGAATCGACGAAATCTTCTGAAGTCAACCGCCTGTGGTTTCGGGTATTTGGCGGCTGCGTCAATAGCTCAACGTGAGGCTAGTGCGAGTAGTAAGAATCCACTGGCAGCCAGGCCTGTGCATTTTCCGGCACGCGCGAAACGTGTGATCTTTGTGTTCATGCAAGGTGGCCCAAGTCACGTTGATACTTTTGATTACAAACCACTGCTGGAAAAACATGACGGTGAGGAGCGAACGTTTGATGATGCTCGGGTCCTCGCCAAGACCAAGACGATTACGAAACATCGCGTATTCAAGTCTCCGTGGAAGTTCAAGCAGTACGGTGAATGTGGACAGCACGTATCTGAGCTGTTTCCGAATATAGCGCAGCACGTTGATGATCTTTGCTTCCTCAAAGGTATGCATACCGATGGTGTGGCGCATGGTCCAGCCACGTTGTTTTTGCATACAGGATCAATCAACTTTGTCAGGCCATCAGTCGGTTCATGGGTGCAGTATGGGCTGGGCAGTGAAAGTGAAAATCTGCCCGGTTTTGTGACTTTGCAACCTTCGATGGGAAACGGTGGACCACGGAATTATGGAAATGCTTTTCTGCCGGCTGTCTATCAGGGCACGCCCGTTGGACGTGCGGGGGTCTCGGCAACCGAGGCCCAAATCAGAAATTTGACTAATCCGAAGTTGAAGTCTGATGAGCAAATGAGGCAATTCGAAGCGTTGAGAAAAATCAATGCGATCCAAAAGAATTCGCATGCCGGTGATACAGAAATGGATGCCATGATCAACTCGTATGAGCTGGCTTGGCGTATGCAGAGGTCGGTGCCCGATATACTGGATCTTACCTCTGAGTCAGAGCATGTTCAAAAGATGTACGGAATCGGCGAAAAAGAGACCGATGACTTTGGTCGGCAATGCCTCATGGCGCGGCGACTGTCCGAAGCTGGTGTTAGGTACATCCAAGTCAATTATGGCGACAACACCAACAATCCTCGTTGGGATCAGCATTCAAATCTCGAGAAGCATGCAGATCATGCGATGAAAGTCGATAAACCGATCGCCGGATTGTTGGCCGATCTGAAGCAGCGAGGGCTTTTGGAGGATACGTTGGTGTGGTGGGGAGGCGAGTTCGGAAGAACGCCCTATGCTCAGGCGAATGGTACCGGGCGTGATCACAACCCATACGGTTTCACCTCCTTTGTTGCTGGTGGTGGTGTGAAGGCCGGTTTCTCTTATGGGGAAACTGATGAGTTCGGCCATCATGCGGTACAAGACAAGATTCACATGCACGATTGGCATGCAACATTGCTTCACTTGTTAGGGCTCGATCATGAGAAACTGACATTCAAGTACAGCGGGCGTGAGTTTCGACTTACTGACGTGCATGGTGAAGTCATTACGGACATTTTTGCGTGAGCATGGTGTCGACGTGTGTAACGAGATTGGAACGCGACGGGCGTAAGCCATCACGCATAAGTACTGGGATTTGGCTGCTTATTAGCGTGTCGTGTGGGCACTTGGGGAAACATTAATGAGAGCAAGGCTACTATCTGTCAGCGCTGCTTTATTATTCGCCTGGTCTACCATCGGTGCTGGCATTCGTTGTGTCGCTGAGGCTCAGGAATCCGGCAGTCCGCCGGTTCTTCTGCAGATGATTCGTGATGACGCTGTGCATGAAGAGTTGAAGCTAAACGACCAGCAGAAAAGCGGGATTCGTTCAGCTCTTCGAGGTGTCGATGGCCCTTGGTTTCGAAGTCGTAATTTGGAGTTGCGAACGCGTGAAGCGGAGATCAGGAAGCTTGGTGAGCAGTTAGAGGAGAAATTGCAGACCATTCTCAATGTGTCACAGCAAAAGCGGTTGCTTCAGTTGCAGTACCAAGCTTTGGGGACGCGCATGTTGTTGCGTGATGATGTTGCGACAGGTCTCGAGCTTTCGAAGCAGCAGCGTGAGACGCTTGCTTCTGCTTTTCAAGCGACTGACAAGGCGATCAGTCAATTGTCTGGGCAGGATGGTGGCACTCAGCAACGAGAAAAGTTGAAACAGCAGGAACTTGCCGTAGTAAATGAGGAACTGACAGATCCTCAAGAACGGCGGTTAGGTGTCTTGACCGGAGCGCCTTTTGATTTTGCCTTAGTACGGCGGACGTACCCACTGGCTCCTGAATTATCACTCGATGGTGCTCACTGGATTCAGGGTGAGTCGACAGAGTTGGCTGACTTGCAGGGAAAGGTGGTCGCAATCCACTTTTACGCGTATCAGTGCATCAATTGCCAACGAAACCTTCCGATTTACACGGCGTGGAGCAAGGACTACGAGGATCAAGGGTTGGTCGTCATTGGAATTCAGACTCCGGAGACAGTAGCGGAACGTGACGCTGAGAAGGTGACAGCTGCCGCCAAACGCGAGGGAATCGAGTATCCATTGTTGTTGGATCTCAAATCGTCCAATTGGAAGAACTGGAGCAATACCATGTGGCCAACCATTTATCTGGTTGACCGGAAAGGTTTTCTTCGACGCTGGTGGCAGGGCGAGCTGAATTGGCAGGGAGGCAATGGAGAACAACAGATGCGTGCAACGATCGAGCAATTGTTGGCAGAGCAGGAGTGACGTTCACCGTCGTATTGTTTGCGACCTGATCTGCAGTTGTTTAGGTCCGAAGCAGTGTCAGTGCCCCACGTTCCTCGGTGAGCGGGAGGTCGATCAGTTTCCGCCGCAGCATCGCCAGCGGACTGCGATCTTCCAGTTGCATGGCAGTTCTTATGTGCCCACCGAGTGTCATCTGGTCTGCTCCCGCAGTGGCAAAGCCCTTGGAATAAGCCAGCAGGGTTTCTCCCTGTAGCATATGGAATTCATGATTTGCCGCATTGCTATCCATGCTGGTGTTGAGCGGGGCACTGAGACTGCTGATCAGTGGTCGGTATCCATAGCGACTGCTGATCAAAGCGCTGATTGAGCCGGCAGATGCTACGATCCCATCGCCAGTTTCAGGATCGAGATGGGCGTAGGTTAGTGAGACCATTTGCTCGCCAGTATTGGTTTGCCAAAGAGTGTCGCTGACTCGTTGAATCAATTGAGCTGGGGTGTGACGATAGCCGGAGTGTGCAGCAAGAGCAGCCCGGGCGACAGCGGCGTGCATCGCCCCAGTTGCTGTCGGGTCGGTTGCTTCGGCGATGGCAAGCATCAGCGTCCCATCGGGAAGTACATCCCAGTGATGCCAGCCTGTTGCCCATGATTCAGATGATTCAATCATCCCATCAACTCGCCAACCTTCCGCGAGTGCTGAACCGACGGGCAAGGATTCGTATTGCCATTGTGCGATTTCCTGAATCGCCTGGTGCGGTTGGGGATTATCAAAAATTTCTGCTTGCGGAGCCTGTCTGAGTAGGAGTGACAGGTTTGTAGCCACAAGACGCGCGATTGCTGATTCTGTACTGCCAAATTCAGTTGTGGTTTCGCGGAATAGCCAAAGCGTACCAATGGGAATGTCATCCACCTTGATCGCGACACATATTCCTGCCGCAAACGGTTCGGGGCTGTTCCACGTATCAATCGATCCTGCTGTCATGTTGTCTATGGTGACGACATCCTGCACCATTGCTTCCAAGTCACCGCGACTGCCACGAAGTTCTCGCGGGGGATTTTCCAATCGCTCCATTGGCAGTCCAACGACTGACCTTGCTTTGAGGTAACGCGTGTCTTCGTCCAACATGTACAACGCCGCAGCATCGCATTTGCATGCTTCCATGGCATCTGCGAGTGATTGCTCAATCTGGTCAGCTGAAACCTTGCCATCATGTTCAACGCCAATCATTGCCGCTGATGAAGCCAGTTCCGCTTCGCGTTGGCGGAGGCATTCCCGCGTCCGTAACACTTGCTCGGTCAAGTTAGATGCTGCTGTGGCGAGCCGTGTTGCCGCGATGCGTCCCACGACTGGTGTGAATTCGTCACTATGGTCCTGAGGCGTTTCGCTTGTCACAGCGGGTAGCAGTTCAAGCACGTTGTTTTTGCGAGATGCTCGGGAGTCAATTCTCCAGCCAGTGGCGTCTGAATAGGAGTTCCAGAAACTGGTGATCAGGTTTTGCGATTGCTCACGGTTGGTCGAGTCTTGGCGATCGATGCCACGGTGGATGCGCAGATAGTTGGGGATGGTCTTCGTCACGTATTCGCCTAATGCGGATGTCAGCTTTCAGTTAGCGGCAACCTTGCCATTAGCGATTCGAGCGTACAGTGAACGCTCTTGCTTCCCTTGTGCATGATGGACATCGACTGACATTAACGTTTGTCTGAAGCGATTGACCGTTAAAGTCAATGATGCTTGCCAACTCGATTGAATGATCGATACAACTGGATGATCGGGATAATTGGAGCATCTGGGTTTTGGCGATACGAGTCAGTATCGAGGCAGCATTAAATGCCGAGCCCAAGCATTGGCGTGGTGTGTTTTGTTCGTGATCAGAAAGATCGGATAAGTGCTGCAGGCAAATGAGGTTTGGTGCCAACCTGAGAAATCACCAACGCCTGCAGATTCTGCAATGACAGAGGACGGCCGAAGTGAAGAGGATGATGAATTAGGGGCCGTGCATCATTCACGGAATTGGGCCGCTACAACATATTTCGGATACGGGACCGAACTCGTTTTGCCCCAGGGTGTCAACAACGCCTGGTACACACGGTAGTTGATGTTCTCATCGATGAAACGCGTCGAGCCATCCGCGAAGGCGGCGTTCACTCCAGCGGCATGTGCTGACGATGGTCGCGCAAGATCACTTGCACTAACGGCATCAACTATTCGTAGGTTGAACAGTGATTTTCTGTTTCCATTCATGCATCCATTGATTCGATGAATGGGGGCAACGCTCCTAGGTGTCACTGGCGTTTTTGTGCCGAGCTTGTTCCATTGAGGTGCAAGTTTCGGGTTGGCAGCCTCGGCGTCCTCGTAGTGCCAAACCATGCCCTGTGTGTATTGGGCTGCAAGAGCTTTTGGCATCGTTCGATTAAATTTGACGTCTCTTTGATTAGGGTTGTTTATGATCAGATCGGCGCTGTGGATCAAACCTGCGCGATGCCACGGTAAGGCTTGGATGTTCTCTGAAAACAGCATCGTGCAGCTTTTTCCATCCGTGAAATCGTCGAGCCCGATGTCGGGTGCCTCACTAGTGTGAATTCCCTCACCCGTTTTAGGGTCAATTTTTGTGACATTGTACTTGCTGTTGCCTGCACCATTCTGGAGGTTTGATGCCATCGCAAGCGAGCCTTTGTTGGTTGGCCAAGCCAATCCATTATTGTAGATCATGCTGTTGGGGGCGTTGTGCGATTCATCAACAGGACTGGCTGGGCAGGGGAAAATGCTCAGTTGGGGGCTCGCAAGTGAGTGAAAGCCGTCGCCAGCAGAACCGCTTGTTGACCCCAGTTGTGGCGGATTTTTAGGATCGGCAACTATGATTGGGTATCGGTCTTGGGTCCAGTGCTCGTAGGTGGGTTGAGCATCGAGCCAAGGTAGGACAGCGACTGCCCACGTGCCTAGTTTCTTGTGGCGGGGAACCCCGTGGTTGGTCGGATCAGATCGGTCTGTTCCATCACCCGAATAGGTTCCAAAGTCTTGGACGTAGCCTGGAAGATGGTTCCGGCTGAAATCATGTTGGACAGCCGCAATAGAGAGGTTCTTCAATCTTGACGCACATTGATTGCCACGAGTGTTGATGCGATATCGAGGAATGGTCATCGCAACCAATGACCATATCACCACGAACGCTGTCACCGCGGCAATGAGATTCCAGCGGTTGAGTCTTGCCATGCTGCTCTCCTTCGAACTACGTTTTCTTACCGCAGACTCTGTCTACGCTATCAAGCTTCGTTGTTCTCAGACCATCAATCTCGTGATGGGACGTCAGCCCTCGCTTGCAGGAGCGGGGCTGCGTCTTTCGCATTCGCAAGTGGCTGCTAATCCATCTCGCGTTGTTCGGCAGTGGATTTTAGAAAAGTTACATCAGCCCCGCCGAATCTGATGTTCCTCGTCACCAGAGAGTTTCTGGGGACAGAGTGTCTGTCAGCGACGGGGTTTTGTGCAAATCCGTTATCAGTCACCCAATTCGTCAGTCAAGACGAACTCAGGATAAGGAACCAAGCTGGCTTTCCCGCGCGGGGTCATCAATGCTTGCAGAACCCGATAGTCAATCGATTGAACGACGAAACGTGTGGCTCCGTCCGCGAACGCACAGTTCACGCCGTCGACGTGTGCCGAGGATGGACGCGCAAGTCGGTTGCTGTTGGCACCGGTGAGTTCCAAGTTGAAAATGTCATCCGAGACAGTTGCCCCACGACCATTGATCTTGTGGAAATCAAGAATGGCTTCCGGTTGAACCTTGCCCTGTCCGTTAACCAAGCTTTGATTGAACTTTGGAGAGCCGTTCCAGTAGCCCTCAAGAGTAGTGTCCGCATACCGGTCATCCTCGTAATGCCAGACCATCCCGTTGGTGTAACGCGATTGGTAGATAACCTGGTTCACGACTTGTCCGTTATTAGGATTCGTATAAGCCTGCTGGAGTCGCGCCTTGTTGGCGAGACCTGAGCGGTGCCAAGGTAAAGCCTGGACGTTCTCAGAGAACATCATTGTGAATCCCTGACCGTCCTTCATGTCGTCCAGAGTCACCGCGTCAGCGGTGGAATTGAACTGCTGAGTACCCACACCGCTGTTCTTGTCCATGGAGTTCATGAGTGCGGAATTGCCACCCTGGTTCCTGAGTAGGTTGGTCCCATCCTGCATCTTCCAGTGCATGCCGTTGTTGTAAACCATGCTATTTTTGCCAAAGTTTCCGCGTGCGACCGGGTTGCTTGGGCATTGGAAAATAGCAATGTTCGGTGCCGCCAAAGGGTGCATGCCTGTGCCGGCTGCACCGTCTAGTTTTCCTAAGGCGGTAGAGG
>Ga0315330_10000594_pt1 | contig 22849 bp, 21 predicted proteins | sample M140m34915metaG_FD_203453 | JGI IMG/M metagenome (GOLD analysis project Ga0315330, IMG submission 203453) | Ammonia-oxidizing marine archaeal communities from Monterey Bay, California, United States - M1 40m 34915 | ecosystem: Environmental > Aquatic > Marine > Intertidal zone | place: USA...
TGATCGAATTGATAAAGCGCCATTATCTTATAATACTATTATCAATGTGAATGTGCCTGATATTCCAATGAATGAGATTTTAGGAATTAAGAGTACTCGCTTGGGAAGTCGCCACAAGTCAGCACCAAGTATTCAGGACTTAAAAGATCCATCATTGTATTGGATTGGGGAAAATGGCAAAGAAGCTGATAATTTTGAGGGAACTGACTTTCATGCAATTTCTAACAATTATGTATCTGTAACGCCTCTTCAGATTGATCTAACAAAATATCCTGAAGTTAATCAACTTTCAAATTGGTTAGAAAACATAAACTATTGATTCCAGGTATCTCTTAATCCAACAGTTTTATTAAAGATTAGAGCTTTATCTGATCTATCTCGGCAAAAGTAACCCTCTCTCTCAAATTGATATGCCTTTTCTACTTCAGCAGACTTAAGATTGTGCTCAACATATCCATTTTTAATAATAAGTGAATCTGGATTAATGATTGATGAGAAATCTTCAAATTTTGACGGATTTTCATTTAAAAAAAGACGATCATAGATTCTAAATTCAGCTTGGATAGATTTGCTGCACTCAACAAAGTGGATAACGCCTTTTACTTTCCTACCATCAGTGGGATTTTTACCTAGGGTATCAGGGTCATATGTGCAGAAGATAGTTGTAATGGCGCCTTCTTTGTTTTTTTTAATTCGATTTGCTTTGATAATATAGGCGTTTCGTAATCGAACCTCTTTATTAATTGCAAGTCTTTTAAATTTGTTATTTGGAGCAATTTCCTCAAAATCTGCTTTGTCAATATATATTTCTTTGCCAAAGAATACTTCTCTATTGCCCATTTCATCATTTTGGGGATGATTAGGAGCTTTGAGTATTTCAATTTTTTCTTCAGGATAATTTTCAATTACAATCTTAACTGCATCAATCACAGCCATTGATCTTGGAGCAATAGTATTTAAGTCGTCTCTGATCGAAGATTCTAATATTGAAATATCTGTGAGACTATTCACTTTTGAGACTCCAATCCTTTTTGAGAAATCCCTTATTGATGCCGGTGTATATCCTCTTCTACGAAGACCTGAGATGGTTGGCATTCTTGGATCATCCCAGCCAGAAACATGATTATTATCGATTAGAAGTTTTAATTTTCTTTTAGAGGTTGTTGCATACTCAAGATTCAATCTAGAAAACTCGTATTGATATGGCCTATTAGGTTTATTGAAGTTATCAAGATTTTCCAGAGTCCAGTCATAAATTCTTCGATTGTCTTGAAATTCTAGAGTGCAAATAGAATGCGTAACTCCTTCAATGGCGTCTCCAATACAGTGTGCAAAATCATACATAGGATAGATACACCAATTATCTTTTGTTTGATGGTGATTCTCAAAGCGAATTCGATAAAGTGTTGGATCTCTCATGCACATAAAGCTCGAAGCCATATCAATTTTTGCTCTAAGGACGCATTCACCTTCTTTAAATTCCCCTAATTTCATCTTTTTAAAAAGATTTAAGTTTTCTTGAATTGGGGAGTTTCTGTATGGACTATTCTTTCCTGGCTGTTTAAGTGATCCACGATAATCATGAGTTTTTGCAGCACTCAAGAAACAAACATAGGCTAATTCTTTATTGATAAGTTCAACAGCGCATTCATAAAAAATATCAAAGTAATCTGAACTAAACTTAACTTCTTTATCCCAATGAAATCCCAGCCAAGTTACATCATTTTTTATTGAATTTACATATTCAATATTTTCTTTTGATGGATTAGTATCGTCAAATCTTAAATTACAATGCCCCTCATAATCTGAGGCGGTTCCAAAATTGAGACATATAGATTTTGCGTGACCAATGTGAAGATATCCATTCGGCTCAGGAGGAAAGCGTGTAATAACTTTATTATGTTTCCCATTTAGTAAGTCTTCATCTATGACATTGCGAATAAAATTGGTAGAGTTGCTAGCTAAATTTTTTGAGTCCATAGATATATGAATTACCTTTATTCGGGTGTGCAAATTATATCATTAAAAGTTTAAAGTAATATGAAGCGCTAGAAAAGACTACGACATTGTAAAATGGTTTTTATGAGAATTGCTATAATCAAACTTTCCGCATTAGGTGATATTATTCATGCAATGGTTGTGCTGCAGTTTATCAAGAAATTTAATAATGATATTTCGATTGATTGGATTATTGAGGAGAGATATAAGGACTTAGTTAAAAATCATCCAGATCTTGATAAAGTGTATACAGTAAACATAAAAGAGGCAAAAATAAAATCATCACTTAGTCTAATTTTGAAGGATTTACAAAAACTCCGAAAATTACCATTTTATGACTTAGTAGTTGATTTTCAAGGATTAATGAAATCCGCAATTCTTTCAAGAATTATTCCTTCAAGGGCTACTTTAGGTTTCGATAGTGCTTCATCAAGAGAAAGGTTTGCATCAATTTTTTATAATAAAACTTTTGAAATAAATTATGAAGAGAATGTTATAAAACGAAATTTTGAGCTAATCAAATTTGCATTCAGAATGCCATTTAATTTTGAAAATATTCAGAACAAATCACCCTTTCTATTTTCTAGTCAAGAATATCAAAATTCGAGCTTATCAAGCGCTAAAAAAAATGTTGTAATAATTCCAGGGGCTTCTAATATCTCGAAGCAATATCCGGCAAAGAAAATAGCTATGCTTACTCAAATGATTGATGTTAATTTTATTATTATTTGGGGAAATGAAGCTGAAAAAACTCTAGCACATGAAATTACTGAAATTTCTCCTAAGGTAAATATTTCTGATCATTTGTCTCTAGATGCTTTAATTTCATTGGTAAGTAAAGTCGATTTAGTTATAGGTGGTGATACTGGTCCTACTCATCTTGCTTGGGCCTTAAATATTCCATCAATTACTCTTTTTGGCTCTACGCCCGGCTATAGAAATACATATGAAACAAAATGGAATAAAATTATTGAATCAAAATCAAAAGTGAATCCTAAAAAAATAGATAAAAATGACTATTCCATCAAAAGTATTAATGTGGAAGAAATACTATTTATTGCTGAAGAATTATTAAATTGATTCTAATAATTATCCCTAACCAGTAATAATTTTAATTGCTTTATTAATTGATTTAAGAATGTAACTTGCACTAGAATTTTTTGCGTTTATTTTATGACCAGTTCTAACAAGAATAGTTTGTGAAATTCCTGAAGAATTTGCAGCAATAATATCATTTTCTTTATCACCAATCATCCATGATTTTTTCATATCGATATTATATTTTTTTTTAGCTTTTAGAAACATTCCAGGCGATGGTTTTCGACATCTACATTTATCTTCAGGGACATGAGGACAATAAAAAACGTCCAAAATATCTATATGTTTTTCCATGAACTTTTCTAACATCCAGGTAGTTAAGATTTCAAAATCTTTTGGTGAATAGTATCCTCTACCAATACCTGACTGATTGGTAATAACTATAATTTTAAAACCCAAATTAGAGAAGTGATAGCACGCTTCAAAAATGCCATCAATAAATTCAAAATCATTTTTTTTAAACAAATAGTTTTTTTCCTTATTTATTACTCCATCTCGATCAAGAAAAATAGTTTTCATAGAAATAATTTAAGGTAAGTATAATTAGTTTGATATTAAACAATGATTTTAAAGGATTCCTGTGTCAGGTGTTTTAAACTTAGAAAGAACGTACCAATTTTTATTGATTGCTTTGGCTTTTTTAATTCCCTTAACGGTTTTTGGTGCAAATTTAATTGTGGTTTTAATTTGCCTGATATGGATTATTTCTGGCAATTATAGAACTAAAATTCAGATGATTATGAGTAATAAATTAATGATAGCATCTGTTTTATTTTTTTCTTTGCATGTTATAGGTTTATTATGGACTGAAGATCTTAATTGGGGATTTCATATAGTCCATAAAATGTGGTACTTTATTGGATTATTCCCAATTCTCTTCACTGTAGTAAAAAAAGAATATATTGATTACTATTTGAACGCATTTTTGCTATCAATTCTGATTACTGAGATTTTCTCTTTTTTAATCTGGTTTCAAGTCATTGAACCATTTGGAAATGCATCGCTTTACAACCCTACACCTTTTATGACTCACATTTCATTTAATCCAATATTGGCATTTGCGATATACATAGTAAGTCATAAAGTATTATTTGATGAGAGCCCAATCTATACAAAACTCTTTCTTAGTTTTTTCACATTAGCAATGTCTATTAATATGTTTATAACTGGTGGTAGAGCTGGCCAAGTAATGTTTTTTGTAGTTTTAGCTATCTTAATTTTTCAGTTTTTTTCTAAGCAAAAATTTAAGGCAATATTTGTTGTTATTTTATTTACAACTTCTGTTTTTTTTGGAGCATACAATACTAGTAATATTTTTCACAAAAGAGTGAATGATGTTGTGAGTAATATTCAAGTTTATGAATCAAATAAAAAAACTTCAGTTGGAATAAGAATTGCATATGCACTTAATTCCTGGGAAGTAATTTTGAAAAATCCGATAATAGGTGTTGGAACTGGAGATTTCCCCAAGGAATATAAACTGGTTAATCAAAAAAATACACCTCAGCTACCAAATTCAACCAATCCACATAACATGTACATATTGATTCTTATGCAGCTAGGACTAATAGGTTTAATAAGTTTTTTAATGATCTTCTATTATCAAATAAAGCTTTCTTTTGCCTCTACTAATAAATTGATCAAAGATATTGGAGTATCCTTGCCAATATTATTTTTAATAATCATGTTTAGCGATTCATACTTATTAGGCCACTTTACATCTCTAATGTTTGTTTTTTTTAGTTCATTTTTATATAAAGATTTTGAAAAATACAACTAAAATATTAATAATAATTCAGAGATCAAATGGCGATGTATTTTTAAGTTCTTCACTAATTAAGTCACTATATGATTACTTTAAATCTCCAAAGATAGATTTACTTGTCAATGATGATACAGTTGCAATTGCTAATTTAATCCCATATGTAAATTATATTCATACCTTTTCCTATAAAAAAAAGAAAGATAATAGATGGAGTCAAGAGCGAAAAATAATATTTGACTTGTATAAAACGAAATATGATTTAAGTATTAATTTGACAGCAAGTGATAGGAGTGTTTTATACGCTATTATTTCAGGTAAAAAATCAATTAGTGCAATTGAAACCAAAAGAAGTAAGTCTTGGTGGAAAAAAATACTTTTATCTCAATACTACTACTTTGACAGCTCTAAGCATATCTTACTAAATAACCTTGAGTCATTAGGCTTATTAAAAATTAACTCAAACAATATTCACTATCCTATAGAAGTTTCTGAGTTAGTAATTTCAAATATTAAGAAAAAGTTACAAAAATTTAACATAAAAGAATTTTTGATCTTTCATCCTTCAACACAATATAGTTATAAAATTTATCCTAGATATCAACGCAATAATCTTTTATCTAGATTGAATCACTTAGGGCTGACAATCGTAGTCAGTGGGGGAAATAACTCTATTGATATAGAGATTAAAAAACAAATACCTAGCCTTTCAAATGTAGTTGATTTTATTGGAGAAACAACAATAGAGGAATTTATTGCATTAAGTAAACTGTCTATTGGGTTTATTGGTATGGATACATTGAATATGCATATTGCAGCATCGCAAAATAAGCGTGTTTTTGCAATATTCGGGCCAACCAATTTAAAAATGTGGTCACCTTGGTCTAATCAATTGCAGCAAGCTGCTTCTTTAAATAAAGCTAAACAGACCTATGGAAATATTACAATTTTTCAAGCAGATATGCCATGTGTTGCATGTGGTTTGGCTGGCTGCAAAGATGATCATGGCAATAGTGATTGTTTAGATTATATTGATCCTAAAGCAGTTGTTAATGAAGTCGACCAATGGCATAAAAATCAATATGTAAATATTAATGAACCTATTCCAATTAAGACAGAAAGTAAAAATAGAAAAGTTCTTTTATACATTGTATATGGTGATGATCAATCCTATTATGATGGAGCTATATTTAGTTTTTTAACTTTTAGCAAATGGATAAAAGACAATAGCAGTATTGAGATAATCATTCTTACCGAAAAACCGGATGTATTTGAACAATACCCAGTCAAAATTTTTTCAATTAGCGATAGTCAAAAAAAAGAATGGTCTCTTAATGGGAAATATCATTTTCGAATAAAAAATCGAGGTATGGCTTTTATTATGGACCAATTAAAATTAGGGTTGCATGATAAGATATTATTTTTAGATGCTGATACCTACTTTAATAAAAATCCATTACCTCTTTTTGATTTAATAAAACCGAACCAAGCTTTGTTTTACCTAAATGAAGGATTGATTTATAATCGAAAGAGATTCAAAATTTACATTGATCATCTTGAGGGAAAAACTATCCAAATTGATAATGATATATATAAACTATCAAAAGATTCTGCAATGTGGGGCTCATTAATGGTTGGCATTATGCCTAATATGCGCTCAAGTCTTGATTGGGCTGACAGGTTGATGCAGGTTTTTATTGACACCGTTCCAGCTCATACCATAGAGCCATTTTCATTAGCTGAGTCTCTTTTGAAAAAATACAAAATGACTGAAGGTAAAAAATATGTAAGTTTGTACTCCACCTCAAGAAAGAAACAACATGCATCAGTAATTATCTCTGAATTTTTGAACAAATCTAAAGAGTTGTCATTCGATCAGCAAGCAAATTTAGCACAAAAGGTCGTTATTAAAAGAAGTTTAATTAAAGTTATTAAGCAAAGAATTATGCATTTATTAAGATAAATATGAAGTTAAGACCAATTCCAATATTAATGTATCACAGTATTGAAAAAATGCCAAAATCAACTGTAATGAGGAGTTTGCATGTTTCTCCAAAACGCTTTGGTGCACAAATGTGGCTTCTAAAAATGCTAGGATATAAAGGACTTAGTATTAGGGAGTTGACCCCCTACTTGGAAGGAAAACAAGGAAAAGTAGTTGGCATTACCTTTGATGATGGTTATCAAAACAACCTAAAAAATGCAGCTCCTATATTAAAAAAATATAATTTTAGTGCAACATGCTATATAGTTAGTCAAAGGATTGGTGCTTACAATACCTGGGACCTTGATAAAGGCATTATGCAACTACCCTTAATGACCACAACCCAAATAAAAGAATGGCTTAATTTGGGTCTAGATATTGGTGCTCATACACAAACACATCCTCTTCTTGAGAATCTAAGCTTGAAAAAAGCTCAAGAGGAAATCTTTAATTGCAAAGCAGAGCTAGAACAAATTTTCAAAGTATCTATTAAAGATTTTTGCTATCCTTATGGGCGATTTAATCAAGAGCATACAAATATTTTAAAAGAGTCAGGATACAATACTGCAACAACTATGAAGCGAGGGAGAGCAACCTATGAATCAAACAAATTAACATTGCCAAGAATACCTGTTACTCACCACACATTGCTACACTTATTTTTGGCAAAAATTATTACTAAATATGAGGATAAAAGAAAGAAAAATTAATGACTATTTGCTTATTTATTTTCTTTGATATTCATCTTCATGACGCATAATATCATCTTCTTCAAGATAACTTCCAGTTTGTATTTCAATAATTTCTAGGGGAGTATCCTGGCGGTTTTCTAGTCGATGAAGAGATCCCTGTGGAATATAAGTTGATTGATTTTCATTTAAATCAAATACTCTCTCGTCACATGTGACTAATGCAATTCCTTTAACAACAACCCAGTGCTCAGCTCTATATTTATGACTTTGTAACGATAATTTTGACCCAGGATTAACAACAATACGTTTTACTAGAAAACCCTCGCCCCTATCAACTGAATCATAGTGACCCCATGGCCTATGTACTTTGCGATGGTTAGATGCCTCAGTCCGATTATTATTTTGAAGTCTTGTAATAATTTTTTGGATATTATTAGTTTTCTTTTTATCAGCAACAAGAAGAGCATCATGAGTATCAACAATTACTAAGTTTGATACACCAATAACTGAAACTAATCTGTTTGAACTATATGTATATGTATTTTTCACGTCTTCTAGTTCAACATCCCCGTCACTTGCATTATGGTTTATATCTTTGTTTTTAGCTTCCCATAATGATGACCAAGATCCAACATCACTCCAATTTGCATCAAGTTTAACGACAACAGCATTTTTTGTACGCTCCATAATGGCATGATCCACGGATTTATTTGAACATTTTCTAAATTCATTATTATCTACTCTTATAAAATCCGAATCGATATGTTCACTTTTGTATGATTGTTTACAAGCAGACAAAATCTGTGGTTCAAATTTTTCTAATTCTTTAAGGTAAACTGAAGCCTTAAACATAAACATTCCACTATTCCAAAGATATTTACCAGAATCTAAATATTTTTGTGCATTTTTATAGCTTGGTTTTTCAGTAAAGGATTTAATTTTAGAATATGATTTAGCCTTATTTAAATCGGCTTTTATATAGCCATATCCAGTTTCAGGCTTGTCTGGAAAAATACCGAAAGTAATTAGTTTGTCATCCTTTGCAAGGCTTTTTGCAACCTTAATTGAGTGATGAAACATTTTGATATTTTTGATTAAATGATCAGCAGGTAGAATTAGCATTATCGGGTCTTGATTTTTAGCAACTAACTTTAATGCAGATAATGCTATAGCAGGGGCAGTATTCCTTCCTTCTGGTTCCAATATAATCCCTGATGTCTCTTTGTCTATTTCTCTTAGCTGCTCAGCAGCTAGAAAACGATGCTCCTCATTACAAACTATAAGTGGATCAGAAAAACCATTGGGCAATCTAATAATAGTATCTTGAAAAAGTGATGTCTCATTAACTAAATTGATAAACTGCTTAGGATGGAGTTTTCTCGACAAAGGCCAAAGCCTTGTCCCACTGCCGCCAGATAAAATGACAGGTACAATCATTTTATAATTTTTTGTATAGGTTTAATACTTGGTGCTCGCCAATCAGACTGTACTTCGATTAATTTAATATAACGGTAGAAAGTGCCCTCAAAGTTACTAAATGCAATTACAAATCCAGGACCACCATCTAAAAAGCCAAGTTTGAAAATATAATGCTTTATAAAAGACCAAAAACCATGAAGAAAGGCTTTAAAAATACTACTTTTAACCCCTTTTTCTTTTAATTTTAGACAGCCTAAAGTTGAATATCTGTTAGTTTTATAAATTATTTCTTCAGTATTTTTGAAAGGGAATTGCCAAATAAAATTTTTTAATGTTCCAATTTCTTTATTGCTATGATTTATATAGCCCTCATGAACAGGTTCCGTGGAATAACTCATTTTCCCATTTTTAAAGAGTTGTGGCTGTCTAAAATTGGGATACCATCCTGAGTGTTCTATCCAATTGCCCATAAAAAAATTCTTTCTCGGGACGCGATAAATATCTAGAGGAGCATTATTAATAAGCTTATTTATTTCATCACGAACCTCAATCGTGCATCTTTCATCTGAATCAATACTAAAAATCCAATCTCCTGTGCAGTATTCTAGAGCTTTATTTCTCAAATTACCATAACCAGTAAAAGGAATATGCACTACCCTAGCTCCAAGATTTTCTGCTATTTCTGAAGTACCATCAGTGCTATTAGAGTCTGCAACAATAATCTCATCAGCCCACAATACACTATTAATACAGTCTTTAATTTTTTCAGACTCGTTATAGGCAATAATGTAAGCAGTTATATTCATATTCAAAAAAATGAAAATTACATGGAAAACTATTAATCATTATGATAAATGTTACAGAATTTATTTCTGTTAATTAGCCAAATATACTTGGTAACTCAAAAGAAATAACTAATGATCTGAATGTATAATTATTTTTTATTAATGTTTAAATATTTATGAGCTGTAGCCTTATTATTTGCACATACAATTGGCCTGAAGCACTTAGAATTGTTCTCAAAAGTGCTCTTTCTCAGTCAATTAAGCCAAATGAAATTATTATTGCTGATGATGGAAGTGATTTAACAACTTCAAAAGTAATTGAAAGCTTCTCTAATTCATCTTCAGTACCAATTATTCATTCATGGCAAGAGGACCTTGGCTGCAGAATTCCACATTCAAGAAATCGAGCAATCGCTAGATCAAAATTTGACTACATAATTATGATCGATGGGGATACGGTTCTTGATAATGATTTTGTGAAAGACCATTTAAGATTTGCAACAAGACAAGTATATATACAAGGAAGTAGAGTTTTATTGCAATCAAATTTAACTAAAGCTATTCTTAGAACAAATGAATTTAAAAAACCTCGTTTTTTTTCTAAAGATTCAAAAAATAATATAAATATGTTACGCATTCCATTTTTTTCAAAATTAATGAGTTTTTTTCAAAATCAGAATATTAATAGAATACGTGGATGTAATTATTCTGCTTTTAAGGAGGACATAATCTCAGTTAATGGGTTTAATGAAAAAATTACAACATGGGGAAGAGAAGATAGTGAATTTGTTCAGCGCCTTTTTAATAGTGGAGTAAAAAAGCAGCATTTAAAATTTTCTGGAATTCAATATCATCTTTATCATGAGGAAAGAGAGCATAATTCTAATAATGATGATATTTTAAAAGACACAATACTCAAAAAATCTAAATGGTGCCAATCTGGAATTGATACCTACCTTAAATGATTAATTTTTTAAAAAAAAATGAAAGTTAGTGCATTTACCTTTATAAAGAATGGGCAAATTTTAGGTTATCCATTTCTTCAATCGATACAATCAGTATTAGATATTGTTGACGAATTTGTAATAAATGTAGGTCAGAGTGAAGATGATACTTTGTCAATGATAAAATCACTTGATAATTCAAAAATCCGGATTATTGAATCTATTTGGAATAGTTCTATGAAAGATAGAGGCTATGTTTATGGACAACAAAAAATGATTGCACAGTTTAACTGTTCTGGTGATTGGGCCTTCTACATTGAGGGCGATGAAGTTTATCATGAAAAGGATTTGGAAAAAATTAGAGAATCAATGGAATTACATCTAAATGATTCAAATGTAGAGGCGCTTATATTTGATTTCTATCATTTTTATGGGAACACAAATAGTATTCTAAACTCTCCTGGTTGGTATCGTTCTGAGGCAAGAATCATAAAAAATTCAATTAGATCTTATGCCCCAGATGGGCTTTTTTGGTTGGTTTTGGATTCAAATAAAAAAGGTCGTTATCCTAAAGCTAAGCATACTGGAGCTTCTTGTTATCATTATGGTTGGGCTCGTAATGAAAATCAGATGAATTTAAAAAGTCAAAAGGTGCAACAATATTGGGGCAAGGAGTTTATAAAAATTGACTATAGTCAGATGGATGAATCAATAATCGAATTATTCAATGGAACACATCCAAAAATTATTGAAGATTGGTTAAGTGAAGAAAAGAGTTTATTCCAGGTAGACCCGAATTATGTTACAACAAAAAAACAAAGAAAACATCAAATAATGATTACACTAGAGAAACTCTTTGGTATCGATTTGAGTAAAAAACATTATAAGTTAGTTTGATGAAAATTCTAATCGAGCTTCCAACATGGCTAGGTGATTCGGTGATGGTAACTCCAGCGATTGAAAATCTCATTAGTCATTTAAAAAATGTTCAAATTACTTTAATCGGTCCTGAGAACTTTATAGAGCTTCTTGGTAATCATCCAAAGGTAATTAATACCTATGTTTTAGAAAAAAATTATCATAAATTATTTAAAACTTCAAGAGAACTAGGGGAGTTTGACTTTTTTATTTCATTTAGAAGTTCGTTACGCTCAAAATTTATGAAATTTTGCATTTCATCAAAATTTAAATATCAATTTGACAAAAAAAAATTTAAAGAAGGCCATCAGGTAGAAAAATATAATCAATTTATAAATACAATTTTCAACATTAAATCAAATCCAGCTAGATTAATATTGCATTCTAAAGTCCAAAATAAAGACCCTAATGTTAAATTGCTAGGAATAAATCCTGGCGCATCTTATGGAAGTGCAAAAAGATGGTATCCTGAAAAGTTCTCAGAGGTTGCTCGTGAGTTATCCAGTAGTTACGATATAGTTATTTTTGGAGGGATTGGAGAAAGACAGATAGCCTCTGATATTGAAAAAAATTTAATTAAAGATGGTATTACTAATTATAAAAATTTGTCAAATAAGACTTCAATTTCTGAACTAGCTAGTCAAATTAAAGGCCTTGATTTATTTATAACTGGGGATAGTGGTCCAATGCATCTTGCAGCAGCATTTCAAATACCAACAGTGGCCATTTTTGGCCCAACTAAAGACAGCGAAACTTCACAATGGCTCAATGAAAAGAGCATGATAGTTAAAAAAAATTTAGAATGTCAGCCCTGTATGAAGAGATCTTGCCCACTAAAGCACCATAATTGCATGAAGCTAGTTGAAGCTTCAGATTTAATTACAGCAATCAATCATTTGAATTAGTTTTTAAACTTTTGGTCAATTAGGAGGCAAATTGTATGTCCAATAACGATATGTATTTCTTGAATTCTAGGTGTGTTATTGGAAGGCGCAATTATATTTATATCACAAACCTTATTCATTTCTCCTCCACTATTTCCACTAAATCCAATAGTATGACACTTTAATTTAGAGGCTAACTTGAGAGCATTAATTACATTATCACTTTTTCCACTTGTGCTAATGCCAATTACAACATCGCCCTGTTTTGCAAGAGCCTGAACTTGACGATCAAATACATGCTTAAAGCCAAAGTCATTGCTAATTGATGTAAGAGACGATGAATCAGTTGTCAATGCAATTGCAGCTAACCCATTACGATGCGCCTTAAAACTACCTACAAGTTCTGCAGCAATATGTTGAGCATCAGCAGCACTACCACCGTTTCCAAAAAGTAAGATTTTTCCACCATTTTGAAGACAAGTAATGCATAATTTAGCTGAAGATACAATATCTTCAGTCAGATTGGGAAGTAAATTTGCTACTTTTTGGTGCTCTAAAAATTCTTTTTTAATTGTTTCTTTCATTTTTTTTTATCCTTTCAATGGTTTTAGAAGTACTTTTGCCATCAAAAAATTCTACTATTTTTAATTCTTGAGAGATATTTTGTCCAATAACTTGCTTTCCTTCATAATCTCCTCCTTTAACTAGAACATCAGGTTGAATTAATTTAATTAAATTAAGTGGAGTACTCTCATCAAAAATTATTACATAATCAACAACTTCTATTGATGCAAGTATATAAGAACGATCAACTTGATTATTTATTGGACGGTTTTTACCTTTAAGTTTTCTAACAGATTTGTCAGAATTAAGGCCTATAATTAAAATATCTCCATAGCTTTTAGCTTTTTCTAAATATTTAATATGTCCAATATGAAGAATATCAAAACATCCATTGGTGAAAACAATTTTCTTATTTTTACTTCTTAATTCGAAAAGAATTGAAGAGATTTCATCCCAAGTTTTAATATGTTCATAGCTGTTGGATTTATTAAGACTCGACTCGTATTCGATTATTTCATTAAGAGTGGTAGTCGCTGATCCAATTTTTCCAACTACAACACCAGAAGCCAAATTAGCAAATTTAACCGCTTCATCAATATCAATATCTGAAGCCAATGCAAACCCTAGTGAGGCAAGTACTGTATCACCTGCACCAGTAACATCAAATATTTCTCTTGCTGCAGTAGGATGGATTCTTAACTCACTATCAAAAATTGCCACTCCTTGTTCACTTAATGTAATAAGTGAACAAGATAAGTCACATTCCTCTTTAAGTGCTATTAATGCTCTAGTAAGGCTATTATTGTCGTTAATTGAAATTTTAGTTGCTTCACAAGCTTCTTTTTTATTTGGAGTTAGAAGGTAAGCGCCTTTATACTTTGAATAATCAAAACCTTTTGGATCTACTAGCAACTTTTTATTGTTTTCATTAGCTAATCTAATTAATGATTGAGTTAAGTTTTTTGTTAATAAGCCTTTGCCATAGTCAGAAATAAGAATAACATCATAACTTTTAACAATCTTATTAAAGGTTTTAATTATAGCAGTTTGAGATTTACTGCTAATTTCTGAAGTATTTTCTCGGTCAAAACGAACAACTTGTTGTTGAGCAGAAATTACTCTACTTTTTTTACTTGTCAGTCTATTTTTTTGAGTAATAAGATATTTAGTATCAATATTTACAGAAGCAAGTAAATTTTTTAGCTCTATTGATGCCTCACATGTGCCAATTACACTAATAATATCTACTGAAGCTCCAAGAGTGTATAGATTGTTTATTACATTTCCTGCTCCTCCTAATACAGTGCTTTCATAATCAACATCAATAACTTGAACTGGTGCCTCAGGGGAAATACGCTCACATGAGCCCCAAAGATAGTGATCAATCATTAGATCTCCAATAACTAGAATTTTAGGATTCAACTTTGCAAAAGAAATCATAAATTTTCAAAGCCATGAAGCTGCTTAATTTCAGTAATATAGGATTTTATACCCTCCTCTAATGAAAATTTTGGATTGAATCCCAAGTATTCTTTAGATGAGCTAATGTCTGCTTGAGTATGAGCTTGGTATCCACTAAATGGGTTAGGAAAATAATCAGTTCCTAAGTTAGTATTTAATTCTTTTTGTAAAATATCTGATACTTCTTGAAAGCTTCTAGGAGTTCCAGTTCCAATATTATATGTAGCATTTTTCTTACTACTACAGGCATTGATATTAGCATCTATAACATCATCTATATAAATAAAATCACGCAATATTTGGGATGATTTTTCAAATAATCTTGGCGCTTTGCCATCTAAAATTTGATGACCAAGCTGAATAACCATTGATGCAGTTTGACCCTTGTAAAATTCATTTGGGCCATAAACGTTAAAAAACCTCAGGCCAACTATTTTTAAATCTGGATTTATCAAGGAAAATTTGTTCGCAATTTGATCCATCATGAACTTACTATATCCATATGGATTTTCAGGACTCTCTGATCCAATAGTTTGGGGGGAAGGGAGGTTTCCATATACGGCTCCTGAACTAGCATAAATCAAAACAGATTTATCTTTTTTCGAAATCGAGAGTAAATCATAAAATGAATTCACATTTGTTCTCATAATAATTTCCTGATCATAGACTCTAGTATCAGAAATGGCAGCATGATGAAAAATGAAATCAAATTTATAGTCATTTAGACAATTGAGATCATCTTGATTGTTGAGATTTCCACAAATAATATCACCATTGAAGTCTATTAAATTCTTATAATGACCAAGGCTCTTCAAATTGCCATTTTCAAAAGTTTCATTGCTTCGAAAACAGTCAAAAATAACCACTTTTGATTTTGGAAAATACTCCTGAAAGTAATGAGCCAAATTGCTCCCAATGAAGCCTGCACCACCAGTAATTAAAATAGTTTTGTTGTTAAAATCTATTGAATTCATATTAGTTTATTAAATAATACCTTTTTTGACAGCAAGAAAGTTATTTGCCTGAATGTAGCCCTCAATATTTCCGCAATCAAAGCGTTTTCCTTTAAATTTATAGGCAATAACTTTGCCTTGCCTTGCCTGAATATTTAGGGCATCCGTGAGTTGCATTTCTTGTTTATCATTTGATTTCATATTTCTTAAGATATTAAAAATTTCAGGACTAAGGATATAGCGACCAATAATTGCCATATTGCTTGGCGCATTCTTTGCTTCAGGTTTTTCCACCATTTCTGTAACTAAATATGTATCAATAGAGTTATCAATTAAATTTCCTGCAATTACTCCATATTTTTCGGTTTGGCTAATTGGAACTTCTTCAATTGCTATAATCGAACATTTAAATTTATTATAGATCTTAATCAACTGTTTAATAACTGCATCCTTATTGCAATAGCAGAAATCATCTGCCAATATTACGGCAAAAGGTTGTTTTCCTATAAGGGGTTCAGCTGTTAGAACTGCATGTCCCAATCCACGCATTTTTTTTTGACGAACATAGGTAAATGTGGATTTGCTAATGATGTCATTGATTTCTTTAAGATTGGGTTTATTTAAACTTTGACCCAATTGAGCTTCAAGTTCAAATGAATTATCAAAGTGGTCTTCAATTGCTCTTTTACCTTTACCTGAGACAATTGCCATGTTTGTAATTCCAGCTGATAGCGCCTCTTCAACGCCATATTGTAATAAAGGTTTAGTTAGTATTGGCAGCATTTCTTTTGGAACTGCTTTGGTAACAGGAAAAAAACGAGTACCATAGCCAGCTGCAGGAAAAAGACACTTTTTGATCATTGCTATCTATTTGACTTTGTCAGTTATATTTTATGGAATATCATAGTGATATATCAAATACCTATTTTATGAGATAATTGCTTCTTACTAGGTATTACTTTATAAATTTTATAATTTTTTTTTATTATGGATAATTTTGATTATAAATTCTTTGATGAAAATGGCTACGTATTAATAAAAAATGTTATTCCGATGCTTCCTGATGCTCAAAAAGAGGTTGATTCGATAGTTACTAAAGCAAAGTCTGGCAAATTAATGAGCGGCGTATCATTTGTCCAATATCCAAAATTTATAGATGGAATAAATATTTCTCAGATTGAGCATCCCTGGGAAGAGTGCTCCCCCCTGCCAAATATAAAAAAGTCAATTGAGTCCATTGATTTTAATGAGTTGTTTAAAAGTTATTTGAATCTAGAATATTCTGATTACTTTGCAAACTGCTTTAGAATGCATGTTACTAGTAAATTTTTTAAGTTTTCACAGAAGTGGCATAGGGATATACTTAATAAACAAACTCCATTAGAGATAATGTCAGACAAGACTCCAAAATCTCTCAGAATGAATTTATATTTTTTTGATGAAAGTGGTTTTCAAATAATTCCCAAAAGTCATAAATTATTTTACCTTGACAGAATTAAAGAAGAGGAAATATGGAATGAGAGTTTTTTTACTAAGACAAATTTAAATATTGGTAAAACAATTCATGCATCAGCAGGCGATATATTAATTTTTCATCCAGATCTTTTGCATCGAGCTTACTGTTCTCACAAAAGGGCAAGCTTTCATCTAGGTTTTGATTTAAGAGATGAATTAAGCATTGAGCAAAATCCTAATCTTCCTAAAAATATAATTTACAATCCTAGAAAATCCTTTAAACCAAATGCTTTAAAATCTTCACCTGATAATATATTTAGAGTGTTTATAAATCTTTGCAGATATTACTTACCAATCCCTTCTCGAAATTATTTCAGGTTTTTAATAAAAAAACCAAAATATTTGGTCAATAATTTTATTCAGCGCCATTCTGTATTTAATAAAAATTTATAAATTAATTTATTTCAAGAAAATTTTAAATTGGATTATTGTTTTTAACTAATAAAGCTATTTTCAGGCTTATCTAGTGAACTTTTAAACCGATACTTAATGATTATCTAATTAAATATTATGATTTAAATTAGCTAAGAGAATATTCGTTATGAATGTTAAGCTTATTGATCCCTTCAGTGTATTTTGAAAAACGATTTCTTCGAAGTCCTAAATTCTCAATAAGTTCAGCATTTGACTCAAAATTAAAAGATTTAAATTCAATAATAATCTTTTCTATTGGTATTAAAGTTTGTGAATTATTGATATTTGACGTTTTAATTGAATAATCAATTGTTATTCTAGACTCTCCAATTAAATAGTACTCTCTTATAAAGTTAATGTTTAAAACTTTTGAGCACAAACCATAAATATTATCATAATAGGTATTTTCGAATACTTGATTAGATAATGGCTGCACTTTTTTTTCACGAAAATCTTCATATGTGTATTTAGTTTCAAATTTTTTTTTGCTTTGGGAAGAGTTTATTAAATTTTCATAAAATCTTACTCTTATTTTTTTTCTTGGAACCAGTCCTTCGATTGAGTCTAAATACATTTGCTTGTTAATATTGTCAAAATATATCGAATGAATTTTTCTTGAAGGGTAGATATTTGTAGCATTTGCAGAGATAATAAAATTTCTAGCATCAAATATACTATCGTTGTGCCAAATTGATTTAATTTCACTTCGTTTGATCATTTTAAATTTGAATAGATTATTTTTGATTTATCGTCAGATTTGATATTTGTTAAGTCGCAATTAGATTTATACAAGTATAAGATTCCTCCATAATATTCAGGTTTTTTTCTATACGTAGAAGCGCATAGTGAATTATCCTTGCTGACATAGTTATGTATTTCGCCTTTTGAAGAATCTTTAGATGCTATGCCTATAATGCTATCAATTATTTCAATATTCTGTGCGATTAACGATGATTTTTCACCAAGTGAAATTCCTTTGTCACCACATTTGGATAAAAAAGCATTTTCAATCACATAATCACCTTTAGAAAAATCAAGGCAATCATTTTTGGCTTTTTCAATATAAGTTTTTGATACTTTTAATTTGCTGAAATCAACATCTATTGCATCAAAATTAGAATTTATGACTTTCAACTCTATTATGTCGCCCTCTACTCTTTTGAAATTAATAGCATCTTCACAATTTGAGTCATAGGATTCTATTTTGACATTATTAATTTTTAAATCATAAAAATTTAAGCACCCAGTTAACCCAAATTCATTGCTATATTGAACAGGTATTTCGTTAACATTTGTTGATTCATTGAAAAATCTAATTTGCCAGTTTGATATTTTTCCCCCCAAGAAGACTACATTACCCTCATCACTTTTTTTATATATATCTATAGTCCTATTTTCACTATTAGTTTCTACGTATATATCCCCAGTATATTTAATTGAAAAATTATTTTTAAAATCAATTTCTTCAAAATTAAAGATTGAGTAGTTATATTTAATATTTTCCAAGATATTAGATTTATCTAACGACCCTATGAAAATAAATACCTTATTATCTGAGTTAATTAGTTTCTGTGTAAGTGAAATAATGATTTCGCTTTCATCTATTATCTCTAATTTACACTTACTTAATTTAAAAGTGCAAACTTCATAAAGATTATTTTCAATTTGATTATCAAAAATAAAGCCAGCAATGTTTTTTGATTCATATTCATTAAAGTTAATTTCATGAGTAATTGATTTATTGATTCTATATGTATCTAAATTCACCATTTCATTAAGGTTGGATTTAACATTGATTAAAACATTATTCAGCATTGCACTACTAATTGATACGCCACTGTTTTGTAGTTTTTTTAAAAAGTTTTTGACATCTAACCTATCAAGCTTCTCTAACAAGCCTGTAACTCCTTTTTTTGCTGAACTAGTAATGATTTTTTGATCTAAGCTTATTCTAGATAATGAAGATCTACCATCATAATATATTGGAACAAACCTGCCATAAACTGGATCAAAGAAGAACCGCCTATCATCTTTACTCAACATGTGCTCAGAATTTAAGGCATAAGCCAACGCTTCAAACTGATTGTATAGCTCAAGTCCAATTTGATCAGAAGAGTTATTTAGATTTGAAATAATATTCATGTCAGCAATGTGGCTGTTAGTTTGCAAAAGAGCGCTTTGCAAATAATTCGAGTTAATCTTAGTTAGAGCATGTTTAGCAATTAATAAATTGTGATTATTTTTAGAAGGCCAATCATCATTAATAATTTTTGCAAAAGAGACATTTAAATTATTTCCACTATTCTCTTTACCCTCAAATAAGATGCCGGGAGATAATTCATTATTATCAATGAATTCATTCTGAATATCTTCTTGAAATATAAAATCTTTATAACTGTTATTGATTTTTATTTTAGTATAAAAGGTTTGAGGACTTAAAAATCCTAGTTCACTAAATAGGTTAGCAGTTATTACTTCATTAATACCATTTCTAGACTGAGGAAGAAATAATTTAAATCTTTTAATTCCTATTATGGAGCTATTTTCAATTTTTACTAAAAGACTTGAGTTAAAAGAATTATCAATATGCTCAGAACCGTCTCCAGTAATTCTAATTTTACTTTTTAAAGTACATTTATTTCCATTGATTGTAAGGTGAATCTTAGCTTTAATCCATTGCTTAAAATCTATATTAGAATCCTTCTTGCTCTGAATTTTTTTGAAAACTTGCTTTTTTAATTTTCTTTCATTCAGTATTATCTCAAAACTATCAAAATCTTTAATGCTATCAATGTCTCTAGCTAATTCGGCATCAAAACAATATGGTGAGGGCGCAATTTTTGATAGGGCAATCTGTGGAAAGAAAAGGAAGTTGATATAAAAAAATATTATTAATACATTTTTCATATCATTTTTGTAGAAAGGTTATCTCATTAATATTTCAGTTAAAGCTTTTTGTAATCTTTTCAATATTTTCATGGCCTCTAATAGAATTTATCAAATTCTCAGCTTCATTTTTGTCGAAGAAAACTAGTCTGTATACAAATCTTGATAATGACTTATCATAATCATAATTTTTTAATTCATTAGCTTTATATAATTCAGATATTTCTATGCTTGAATGAACTTCAAGAATTATGCTTTCATCTTTATTGAAGTTGGCAAGATTATTAATATTTTTATTTTTATGCAAATAAAAAATTAGAATTATTGTTGTTGCAACAATAATTACTAGGTAAACCCCCCATTTTAATGAAACACTCATACTAATTCCTAAAGTAATTAACGCAAAGTAAATTGTTAACTCAAGAGGGCTCTTAACAGGGTGTCTGAATCTTACTATTGACAATGCTCCAATCATACCAAGAGAAAGAGCAATATTGCCTGATATAACCTTTGTTATAACGAAAGCTATTTGTGGTAAAAGAAAAATCGTATATAAATTGGACTGAGTTGAAGCCCACATATTGCCAATATGTTGCAATGTTAGTTTTATAATATAAGATGCTACAAATAGTAGAAATGTTGATATAAATATTAGAGTATAAATATTTTGAAAATTTAAATTTGTTTCCATTCTTCTTGAATTTGCTTATTAATTTAAAATAAAACTTAAAATTGCATCAATTTTTTTATAAATTTTTTTTGTTCAAATCTAAAAGAAAATTAAACAATTGTTATATATGAAGTACATGATGAATATGGAGTTCTTGTTATTTTGAATGCATCAAGTCCAAAAACTTCTTTAAATGCAATTGTTTCTCCTGGATAAGAAGAAAAATTCAATTCATCAAAACCAATGACTGTTCCTTTTGTTACAAAAGGTTTTATAAGCTCAAGACATTTTTTTGTTGGTTCGTATAGATCGAAATCAAAGTAAGCTAAAGCTATGATTGTATGAGGATTCTTTTTGAGATATATTTCAGTCTCTTTTATTGCATCTCCTTTGATTATTTCAAATTTTTTAATATGTGAAATTGGGCTTTCAGTCTCATGATAATTCATAACAGATTCTAAATAATTTTCATACCCTCTTGTCACTGAAAAACCACCTTTTTTAATAACTCTATCTTTTCCATCTTTTGGATGAACTGAGGGGAAGCCTTTAAATGTATCAAAGCCCAATATCTTTCTAGTGTGATTAAATGGCTCATACATACCTCTAAATGACTCAAAAAGAGCAAGATTTTGACCCCATCTTGTTCCAAACTCAATAACTACTCCATGTATATTAAGTATTTTTTGATAAAGTTCGTGCATAAAAATAATATTAGAGAGGTCTTGTCTTTTAAGGAATAGCCCAAGATTTTGCAACAACTCATCTTGAGGAATTGGAGATTCACTAAATAGCTTTAGAAGCTGCTTTCTTGAAATGGCTTCATCAGATGATTCTAATGAGCTTGGCAAATTAAAAGTATTTTTTTTCATTAAAAAAAAAGTTGTGAAGTATCAATATGGATTATAAAGAGAAATATCAGATATTGAGGATAAATAAATTTTTTTATATAATATCGTTAAAAAATTATTATTTTATAAAATTGTTATTAACCATAAGCATATTTCCTCCACACTTTGATTAATTAATAACTAAAAATCTAATATGCGATGAAAAATGAATTGTAATTTTTTATAAATATTTATCTCCTATCCTATGCTCTCTTATAAATTTAGATGGAGAACCATAATAAATAGAATTCTCTTTTGTATCATGACATACAAGACTTCCACCACCGATAATACAGTTGTATCCTATGTTTACATTATGAAATATATTCACACCAATACCTATTGCTGAGTAATCACCAATTTTTACATTACCCCCAATAGTAGCATTTGGAGCAATGCTAGTAAAATCTGACATTAAACAATCATGGTCTATAGATGAGTTAGTATTAAGGATGCAATGATTATTGATTCTTGTAGATGAATTTATAATTGCACCTGCCATTAAAACATTGCCGACACCAAGAGTTGCATCTTTACCTAAAATAGATTTTGGATGAATACAATTTACAAACTTAAAATTTGGAATAATTTTAATTATTTTATCTCTAACTTTTGCTCTAATTAAGTTGTCACCAATTCCAATAATTCCTCCATAAATTTCATTACTAACAATAATGTCTTCAAGAGAGAATTCATCTCCTATAACTCTATACCCCATGATGACTGAATTTTTCTCTTTATATCCATCTATAAATCCTGCAATATTAAATTCTTCTTGTTTTTCAATAATATCAACAATAACTTTTGCATGACCCCCTGACCCAAAAATTAAAATATTTTTCATCAATGTCAATCCTTAATTAGTTTTCAACTCTGAGGGTAACACGCAACTCTACTCCACCGTAACTGATTGATTTCGTTTCTACAGGTTTGTTCGCCCTATGAATTGAATATTAGTGAACTAAAATTAATAGTTATTCCTTAAAAAAATTAATAACAGGTACCAAATCCT
>Ga0315330_10000596_pt1 | contig 22824 bp, 20 predicted proteins | sample M140m34915metaG_FD_203453 | JGI IMG/M metagenome (GOLD analysis project Ga0315330, IMG submission 203453) | Ammonia-oxidizing marine archaeal communities from Monterey Bay, California, United States - M1 40m 34915 | ecosystem: Environmental > Aquatic > Marine > Intertidal zone | place: USA...
GCGCCAGATCGACTCGCTGGCTCAGCAGTTCGCAGGACGATCGCACTACTCCTGGGTCATTCCTTTTTCAGACCAACACCCGGTGTTTATTGAACTGGAACACCACAATGGTACGGAAGCCGAAGGCACTGAGGCCCAAGAGAGCTGGACGGTGGATTTGGAAGTCGGTCTGACCGAAACCGTTTCCATGGCGGCCAATGTGCGAGTAAGTCATGAGGGTATATTGGTGCTGCGGCTGTGGTTGCCCGAGCCAACGTTTTATCGCTTGGCGGAAGCTGGAAAAGCCGAGTTGGAAGCCATGCTCAGCGGCCAGGGCCTGAGTCTGGGTGGACTGACGATCTATCCGGTGGCGCGCGATGCCGGCAGCGTGAACTACGGCCAACAACGGATGGGAGTCTCGATCGATGCCTAAGCGAGAGAGCCCCTTTGGGTGGACGTTGGCCGACGATGTGCTGGATCCGAAAGACCTACAGGATGGTGAGGCAAAGAAAGCCGTTGCTCTGCTGTACGATCAAGTTCGAGCGCCGGTACTTGTCGCCAAGGGACAGGGAGTTTTTGCTGAAGAAATCATCGAAGTCGCTAAGGCCGCCGGTGTCCATCTGGCGGCAGACCCGGTTTTGGCGGAAACGCTGTCTTATTTACAGCTACAGCAGGAGATACCGGAAGACGTGTACGTTGCGGTAGCAACGCTTCTGGCGTGGGCTTATTGGCTCAAGGGCGAAGCGCCCCAAGTGCTGACGGAACGCTAGGTCCCGCGTTAACGCTTACGTCGCATGCGGCCCATCTTGTCGTAGAGAGCGCTGTGATTGTCTGCGCTTCGCTGAGTGAGAGAGGAGAGAACCGTTCGTACGACTTCCAGCTGACGTTTGAGTAACAGGTCGTTACGAATATGAGCCTCTTTGCATTCGTTGAGCAGGGTCCTGGCTTCGTCCCATAACGGGTCAGACATGCTCACTTCGATAGTCGGTGACTCGGGGGCTTCGCCGGAAAGCTCCTGGGGCCACTGGGCTTGGATGGACTGAAGCAGTTCAACTTTTCGTTGCTGCACCGTCTCGAGGTGATCTAGATTCTTCTCGGTCAGAGCAATAAATTCTTCTTGCAAAGAACTCTTGAGCTGATTGCCAAGGGTCAGGATTTCGCGGATTAAAACGGTGTCAGACACGGCTGGTAACCAAGGGCGTCGTCGAGCGGGTTAGATCAGCTGCTCGAGTTCGGCGAAGTTTTCAGCAATGCGGCGTGAATCCAATGGAAACGAACCGTCTTCGATCGCTTGCTTCATTTGCTGCACTTTGGCTTCGTCGAATGTTGCGTTCTCGCTGGAACGAATCTCGTTGCTCAGTTTGACTTCAACGCTGGCCCCTGGCTCTTGAGTTGCTGGCGTAGCGCCGGTGGCACCGGTATCCCGGGCTGTCGTGGGGCCAGCAGTTCGCGCGCGATTTGCTGTGACGGAATTCGTGTTAATGCTGTCAACCATGATGCACCTATCTTCAAATGGGCTATACGCTTCAGCGCCGCCTGAGCTTTGTTCGGAACAGACCGAAAAAGAGAGTTTTACCTCTATGACTTATAAATCGGTAATCCGGCGAGGAACTTTAGCGATGTTTATTATATATATCAAATGTTTACGGTTAGCCTTCTTGCCTCAGAGCCGGCTAGCACTGCGTGCCGTACCCATGCCAGTCACAATGGCAGAAACGCGTCGATTACTGCCAGGATTGCGCAAAACGATCTGGTCGCCTAAATACCCATCCTGTAGCGCGACCAGTTCTGATGCGATCCGAAAGTGCTTTCCCAATGACTCAACGTCAACGGTTTGGCCGCGCTTGATGAGTTTGGCCTTAACTAAGTCGCGCTTGCGAAGAACGTCCCCGGGATGAAGAAGCCGGTTGGCTGCTAGCATAGATAAACCCTCAAGTGAGCGTACGGCGTCGTGGGGTATATCAATAGCCCGTTCTTGGATTGCCATTTGTTCGCGGGTTACAGGACTGCGCGAGGGTACGGCTTGGGTGAGTACGACCACCTGCTCGCCCACCGCCAAATCGGATTGGACCAATATTCTCCCCGGTAACAATTGTCGTGCCGCATAATAGTTTCTACCTTGCAGCTGCGTAACAGCGTTTTGCGGCGAACGGTGTGCGAGGGCCAGTTCTGTTACAAAGGTACTCGACGTTAACTTTTCACCTTTCCTCACGGCGCGTGCCAGAGTGAATACTTGGACCGTCGGCTGCGCTTGCTTTCCAGCGGCTATGTTTTCCATAGCGCGCCGACCGCGAATTCGACGCTGCCAGTTTTTGTCCGGACACAGAACATCTACTGCGAGGCTGGCTGGTGCCGCGTCTAACGAGATGAGGTTCATGGGATCGACTATAAAATCCGAACAATCAGGAATCGCTAGGCGCTTGTCTGCCAGAGCGAACTCATAACTTGGATTGAAGCTGTCACCGGTGGCTTTGAGTTTGCTTGACCAAAGATTTAGCGCATCCCCCAGGCTTGCCTTTCGGCTATCGGTTTTCGCTCCTGAACTCAGCGCTTGAGGATCTGCGTGGACGCAAGCGGCAGCTACCAATAGAAGGGCAGACAGCCCACAGACGAAGGCTGCCCTCCAAGACGAATGCCCTGATGAATTTTTGACACTTTGGCTGGTATTTCGATACATGCTAGGGACAGTGCAATAAAGGTGCCAGTCTGGGTCCCGGGTGTGGATGGCCCGTGAGATGTCAGAATGGGACGCATCTGCCAGTGCGCGATCAAGATAGGCGATCGCACCTCTTTGTGGGGGTGAAAAGAAAGCCTTAAGTGCGGAAGGACTCAATTTCCATGGGTTGTCGACTTTGATAAATGACTCCTCACGGTAATCTGACGAAATGCTGACACCTCGTGTCGAGCGGCAACCGTAGGCAAAAACCGGAAGCGATAGGCCGGTTATTTCTTGCCGCACAGAAAGAAAACCCTTCAAAGCGGCCACAAATCAACGTTTTCAGGTCGAATCAGGCCTCATATCAAAGTTGGCACGCCAATTGCTTCCCAGAGAGCGTGACGGTAGAGGAAGTAATCCTCTTCTACTGAATCGAACGAAAGTTGCAAAACTTTAGGAAACAGACCGACATTTTTTGGAAAGGAAAAAGAGATCGTTAAATGAGCATGCTCGACAACATCTTTGGGGTTCATGAAAACGCGGTGCAGTTGCGGCAGCGACGCATTGCTTTGCTAGGTGAAAACATAGCAAACGCAGATACCCCCAACTACAAAGCAAAGGATCTGGATTTTAAGGCGCTGATGAACAACGAGCGTTCGATGTCGACGCGTCGCACTCATGACATGCACTTAGACCACGCCGGGAGTAGTAAGAACGGCCTGATCTATCGTGTTCCAAACAACCCGGCCGCTGATGGAAACACAGTTGAATTGAATTTCCAGCAAGCCGAGTTTGGTAAGGAATCAGCACGTTACACCGCAACGCTGCAATTTCTGGAAAACAGAATTGGCGGTGTTCGTAGAGCGCTTCGCGGCGAGTAAAACAAATTTAACAGGGTAGATTAATCATGGCTCTTTCAATTAATACCAATATTTCTTCTTTAACTGCACAGCGTGCTATTGCCGACTCCAAGAATGACTTAGAAACGGCAATGGAGAGGCTATCGACGGGTTCCAAGATCAACAGCGCATCGGATGATGCTGCCGGTCTGGCGATGACCCAGCGAATGACGGCTCAGATCAAAGGTTTGAACATGGCGATCAAAAATTCCAACGATGGAATCGCGATGACCAAGTCCATTGAAGGCGCCATCGCGGAAGTATCGGACATGTTGCAGCGGATGAGAGAGCTTTCGATTCAGGCCGCTAATGGAACGAACAGCGCGTCTGACAGAACGTACTTGCAAGACGAAGTGAATTTGCTCATTCAAGAGATTACTCGAGTATCGGCAAACACTCGATATAACGGATCCTTGATCCTGGACGGTACGTTTATTAACAAGCAGCTGCAGGTCGGTATCGAAGAAGGCGAACACATCACTTTCTCAGTAGACTCGGTTGCGGCGAGCCAGATAGGCGCTCATACACTTGTGGGAAATGGCGTGAATCCTGAAACACCAGGAGCGACGGCGCCTGCAAACCCCATCACGACTGCCGAAGATATTGAAATTTTTGGTTATCTAGGAACCAAGTTAATTGAAGCCTCAACGCAGGACACAGCAAAAGAAGTAGCACAAAAAGTTAATCTCTCCACATCTGATACGGGCGTGAGGGCTTACGCAAAAACGTATGCGGCCCTTTCTTCTGGTGACTCCACGTCACGAACCTACAACATTAAAATAAACGACTATCAAACTGGCAACTTTGTCATTTCTAGCACTGATGTGAGCGATGCGGTCGAGGCAATTAATCGTATCTCCGGGGCCTCAGGGGTTACCGCGAAAGCAGAAAATAACAAAGTCGTACTGTTTGATGCCGACGGAGACGATATTCGAATTGAAAACACCAAGGCTGGAGCGGAGTTTGTTGATCTGGTTGTAGAGAAGCTTGGCGAAGATGGCGCGGTATCGAATGTTGTTGGTCAGCCTATTCGCTTGGGACAAAGCGCGACTTCCACGAGTACAAAAGCTGTGTTTACGCAGCCGCACGGTACTGAGGCAGACTACAAAAGCAATAACCACTCAATCACCGACGGCACGACAACGTTGTCAATAACCGCTACCGCTGACGACGACACAGCAGCTGAAATCTTGACCTTGTTCAAAGCGGCGGATGGCTATGACTCTTTTAAATATGACATCGCAGTTTCGGGCACTAATTTTACTTACACGGCTCGAGAGCCTGGCGTCATCCAGACTGCTGAACGACCCATCCTCACTACAACGGTTGTCGAAGGCACTATGGTCGACACCACAGCCGGCGCCTCTGCGGACGCAACCAGGGTAAGTGGAACACTCAAGTTTGTTTCGGCAATGTCCTTTTCGGTCGAGCAGGCGGGGGACGGCGCAAATCATGCGACAACGCCGAAGGGATATTTTAACACCGGCTCTCAAACAGCAACGTTGATGGATCTTACCCAAATCAAGATAAGTAGCGAGGCCGGAGCCAGCGATGCGATTTCCATTATCGATGCGGCTTTGGACAAAGTCGCACAAATGCGATCCGATCTAGGTGCTATCGAAAACCGCATGGATCACACCATCTCAAACCTTATGAACATCGCAGAAAAAACTGCCGACTCTCGGTCTCGTCTTGAAGACGCGGACTTTGCGCTGGAATCTGCGCGACTGGCGAAAAATCAAGTTCTGCAGCAGGCCGGCACCTCCATGCTCAGTCAAGCAAACCAGATGAGCCAAATGGTCTTGGAACTGTTGCGCGGATAACACGCTAAATCCTCCGGAGTAGATTAATGAGTTTAGACAGAATTTTTGGTGTGGCTGGCGGTGCGATGGACGCACAAGTCATACGGATGAACTTAGCGGTTTCGAATATCGCCAACGCTGAGGTAACCGGGTCTTCCTCAGAAGATGCCTATCGCGCGAAGCGCCCGGTGTTCGAAAGCATCTTGGCCAGCGAAGTGGATGCGCGCCGAGGCGAGACCCAAGGCGGGGTTCGCGTGAAGCAAATTATAGAAGATCAAAGCACCACGCCTGCGACCTATGACCCAGGTCACCCAAAGGCCAATGAGGAAGGATTTGTTTACCTGTCGAACGTTAACCCTATGAACGAACTGGTTGAGATGACAGCGGCAGCACGCTCTTTCGAAAGCAACATTGAAGCAATGAACACGGCCAAGCAGCTGATGATGCGCACCGTTGAACTGCTCAAAAAATAGAGGCCCTTATGAGTGACTTGAATATAGGCGGCATTCGAACAATGGCAGACTTGCGTGCTGAGGCGTCGGCGCCCAAGCCGGAAGCAGACCTCGATCGAAATGCGTTTTTGCGCCTGTTTACGACGCAGCTACAGAATCAAAACCCGCTGGATCCGATGAAGAACGAAGCCTTTGTTGCTCAGTTAGCGCAGTTTTCCAGCTTAGAAGCGACGACACGCATGTCGGATTCCTTGGATCAATTCGTGACGACGCAATCCAGCGAAAAGATTATGCGCGGCGCTTCCCTAATAGGTAAGAACGTATTCGCCTCAGGTGCAGTTATGCGCCAGGACGGAGGTAATGCCCTGAGTGGTTATGTCGATCTCGATCAAGTCGCAGACAACATTCGCCTCAGCGTTTTGGACGCTCGCACCGGACAGATCGTTAACTCGATGGACTTGGGTCCACAGGTTGCGGGTGAAGTCGGGTTCGACTGGAACGGCGGAAACTTTGATGGTGAGCCAGCTCCGGCAGGCGACTACCTATTTCAAGCAGAAGTTATCAATGGAGACAAATCCAGGGGGTTGCCTGTTTATGGCCAAACCCGGGTTCAGGGCGTGTCTTTTAATGACGAACTGGGACAAGTGCTGGTGGAAATCAGCGACGGCCAAACTCTGGCGCTGTCCGAAGTCACACGAATTTCAGAATAATCACCGATAAAAACGCTCGCTTAAGAGCAAGTAAAAGCGAATTGGAGAACAATAAATGTCATTTTATACCTCACTCACTGGGCTGAAGGCTGCAACGACTGAGCTAGCGCTGACGAGTAACAACATCGCTAACGTTGGTACCAGCGGGTTTAAGAAGTCTCGGGCCTCGTTCGGCGATATCTTTGCCACGTCACCCTTACAGAAGTCCACATCGGTGGTTGGTCAGGGCGTATCGTTGAAAGAGGTGCGGCAGGAATTCTCTCAAGGTAACGTGGAGTTCTCCTCTAACACGCTAGACTTGGCGATTTCTGGTGAAGGTTTCTTCCCGCTTAAATCCGCAGATGGCTTGACCGATATTTATACCCGAAACGGTAGCTTCGTTTTGAACGAACAATTCAACGTGGTCAATTCTTCCGGGCAAGCGCTACTTGCAGCGGCGGTTGACTCCTCCGGTAAGGCGGACCTGGAAAAGCTCAGCCGTTTGGCAATTCCGGTTTCGACGTCGGGGCAAGCGACGGAGACGTCCGAAATTCAGCTGGCACTAAACTTGCCGTCAGATGCCGAAGTAATTGAAGCCGCGTTTAACCGGAATAACCCAGCTACCTACAACAAATCAACGGCGTTGAGCGTATATGACAGCGGGGGTAACTCCTATCTTGCAACCATTTATTACGTCAAGACGGCTAACGCAACGGCAAACTCGCCAACGAACAAATACCAAACTTATGTATTCGTCGGCGATGACCAAGTTAATCCGGCGCTGCAACAAGCCACGGACGATAATCAAGAGCTTTTGTACGTTAACAAATACGGGGTGCTGAAACCATTCTCTGAAGTTGAGGACTTGCTGGTTAACCGGAAAACTCAAAAATTTTCTCTGGATGATTTGACCGACGTTCGTACCTCTGTACCAGCCACGGTTGAGGGCGCGAAGCTTCCTAACGATCTGACAGCGGATCAGGGCTATAACTTTAGCTCAGGCTCTCTCTCACCAGCCCAATTGAAAAATTTCATGACGGTTGATGTGGATAATTCTGGTAATCCTGTAACGGTCGATCTGTCGGCTCTGGGTAATAACAATGTCAAATACACTGGTGTTGAAATCGCATCGATCATCCAAAATCAGCTGAATACGAAATTTGGGGATGAGCGCTTCTTTGACCTCCTGTCCGATAGCTCGAGAACGTTCAAAGTAAATTTTACAAGTGGAGGCACGACTAGCGTTGTTGCAGTTGACCTTGGGAGCACTTTTGACACCGATGCAAAAAAACTATCTGCCACGACTGAACAAGTAGTTGCAGCCATTCAGGCCAAGTTAGACTCAGCGGCCAACGTTGTCGACGGCGTAAATCAAGGTGGTTTGGGCACGGGTAAAGTAACAGTCTCTTACGACTACGCTACGCGTGAATTTTTATTCAAACCTTCTTCTTCGGCTGACACGGTAGCGTTGAACTCTAACTCAACGAATAACCTGTTTAAAACGTCCCCGACTCTAGCCGCCGTGGATTCGAATGGCTCATACGGTCAAACCGTAACCCCAAATGGAGAGCTGCAGCGTGTGGCCAATGAGCAGAGATACGGCATTCAGGTTGCTTACGATGGAGCGAAGCAAACATTCTCGTTTTCGTCTGGTACTACGGGCGACACGTCCCAGGTAGATGTGAACTTTTCTGTACCAACCTTCGCTCCCAGCGTTGCGGCAAAATCGACATTTACAGCCGGTGACACATTTACAAACGACAAAGTCACAGTACTCACAATGGGCGATGCAGTGATGTCTGTGACGAACGATGCCAACGCAACGATCGATGAGCTGATAACAGCTTTAAAAGCGAACGCTAATTTTGATGCGAGCAAGCATCAAATAGAAAAGGACGCTGACGGCAACCTCGCAGCGACAATGCTGGTTGCGGGCGCTAAAACCATATCGTTGACCAACGACGGCGCCGTTAAAACTGCTGTGGTTGGAGCCGATAAGACTGTAGCTGGAGCTGATAATGGCGCGACGTCTGGCGCGCTGGACGCAGATGGAAACAAAACTCTGCAGGCGAATTTGGCGAGCGCGGCTTTTATGGGTTTTGAGGTGACTGGAACGGCCGATTCAAAATATTCTGAGCTGCCATCAGATGAAGCTGTGCGCGGTGTTGTCTCATTGCCCGCGATAGCACAGGGCTCTTCAATCGCAGTGAACGTCAACAACAATTTCTCGGTAGACGTCTCGAACAACACCTTCGTCGTATCTGTGGATGATGTTAAGGGTACCTTAGTTCTACCGACGGGTTCCGGTTATACCTTGGACAGTTTCATCGTAGAACTCGAAAAAGGAATTAACCAGCTCGCCTCAGAGAACGGAAGTACCGTCTCTGGGGTACAAGTTGCATACGACGCGACTACCAATGGACTAGTGTTTACATCAGGCACTACCGGAACAGATTCTTTTATTAAAGTATCGGGATCTGCCACTTGGGGCTTAGCGAACATCGGGTCTGGGCGTGGTACAACCACCACCTGGATCAAGCCTTCGCAATCCGCTGATACAGTCAACGGCGTATCTGTTAACAAATACATTGATGAATTCGGCGTAGAAACGGCCAGCGCCGACGGCTTCTCAACGCTTCCGGAATGGTCGCCGATCTTCTTGGATAAGGGTGAATTGACCTTTGATACATCGGGTAACTTGGTGTCACCAACGGGTGGCGCGCAGTTGGATACAGTGTTCCTGGCCGGTGGTCGAGGTGCATTGAACCTGAGCATCGACTACACGGGAACCACCCAATTCTCTCAAGCCTTCGCAGTAAAAGCCCAATCTCAAGACGGATCGCCGGAAGGTGACCTTGTCGGGGTAGACATTGGTGACGATGGCCTGGTTGTGGCGAGCTATTCCAACGGTTCTCAGGAGTCTCTCGGAAAAATCGTACTCACCACGTTTGCTAGTAACGAAGGCTTGCGCCAAAACGGAGACAGCTCCTATTTGTCATCCGCGAAATCAGGGGCAGCAGCATTTGGTGAGGCCGGTACCGCTGGATTTGGAACGATTCGAGCTGGTGCCCGAGAGCGGTCTAACGTGGATTTGACCACGGAGTTGGTTGGCCTGATTACGGCCCAGCGAAACTTCCAGGCGAACGCCAAGGCGATTGAAACGTCATCCGCTTTGACGTCGGCCATTATCAATATCCGAAGCTAGGTAAGCGGCAATGGATAAAGGCATATATACCGCGGTGGGCTCTATCAATGCCCAGCGCATGCAAGAGACCAACGCAATCCATGAACTTGCGAACGTTTCCACTGTCGGCTTTAAAAAGGCTTACCAGATTGCTCTGGAGTCCTATCGAGTGGACGGCGATGGCTTTAAAACTCGATTTTTGGCGGCAAACTCACCCAGTGGTGTGGTGAACCTGACCCCCGGTAGTCGTATTGCCACCGGTAATGCCATGGACATTTTTATGAACGATCAGACGGTTTTGGGTGTGCAAAACGGGGGCGCTCAGGTTGCCTTTACCCGCCGAGGAGACGTTCGCGTCAATCAAAACGGCGAGTTGGCCTTAGTGACAGGAGAGCTTGTGCTGGATGACGGCGGCGGCGCCATTGTACCGCCAGTCGATCAAATGCTGAGCATTTCAGATGAAGGCGTGGTCTACGCCGTGGATCCAGAGCAAGAAGTAGCTGAACCGCAAGAGGTTGCTCGTTTAATGCTCCGCGACGCCAGTGGCGTATCCCTAGAAAAAATGGAAGACGGTCTATTCAAAGTACTTGGACAGCCAGCCGGTGACTTTGAATCGGGCCCAAATGCTGTGTCGATTTCAAGCGGCCAGCTGGAAGGAAGTGCTGCCAATGCTATGGAAACGATGGTCAAGATGATGAATGGCGTTCGCTCCTTCGAGATGAAGATGAAGCTGGTTAAAGAGTTAGGCGATTTAGGCGATTCGAACAATACGTTAATGCGGTTGAGTTAAATCGTTAGCTAAAATCGACTGGCACGATAAACAATAGACGACCCACAAAGGGTTGTCCAAACGGATAAGGACAGACTATGGATGCTTCTTTGTGGGTTGCTAAGACCGGGTTGAATGCTCAGCAAACGCGCATGAGTGTGATCTCCAACAACTTGGCAAACGTCAACACAAATGGCTTCAAACGTGATCGAGCGGTATTCGAAGATTTGCTATATCAGAATATTCGCCAAGCCGGCGGTCAAACCGGAGCAGACACCAACGCGCCGAACGGTTTCATGTTGGGCACCGGTACTCGCATCGTGGCGACAGAAAAAATGCAGGGTCAGGGCAACATGATTGCCACAGAAAATGCGCTAGATTTGGCCGTTGAAGGGCCGGGTCTTTTTCAGATTTTGCAACCTGATGGCACCGTTGCCTACACCCGTGATGGCAGCTTTAAGCTTTCCCAGAACGGCGAATTGGTAAACAGTTCGGGCTATCTGCTGCAGCCACAAATTGTAATTCCTCAAGAAGCGGCAAGTATCACAGTAGGTACCGATGGTACGGTTAGCGTCGAGTTAGCGAACGGTGGCGGCAATCAGCAAATTGGCCAGATACAGGTCGCGCGCTTCATTAATGCATCAGGCTTGGAATCACTGGGACAGAACTTGTTTCGAGAAACTCAGGCAAGTGGCCCACCCATTGTCTTGGTACCCGGTGAACAGGGCGCTGGCAGAGTAGCCCAGGGCATGCTTGAAGCCTCCAACGTTAACGTTGTTGAAGAACTCGTGAACATGATCGAAACCCAGCGGGCATATGAAGTGAACTCCAAGGCGATATCGGCTGTGGATTCCATGCTTCGCTTCTTGAACAACAACCTGTAGGTCACACCATGGACTACGTGAAAACAATAAGTTTAATCATGGTTAGCGTGGCAATGGCATCAGCCTGCGCTGCACCGCAAATGACGCCGATCTTAAAAGAACGGGCTTTCGAGCCGGTAACGCCGGTGATGCCAGCAGAGATCACAACCGTAACGGGCTCCATTTTTGCCGACAGTAACGCTCGTTATCGCTTCGGATTTAAAAAGAACTTTCAGGTGGGAGACATCATTACTGTTGTGCTCACTGAAGCGACTCAGGCTCAGCGCCAGAGTGGTGTAGAGACTACTCGTGAAGGCACGAACAGTCCGTTAAAAGCGCTCCAAGGCGCTTTCGCCTTGGACAGTAATCGGCTGAAGAGGGCGACGAAAGCGATTCCTTTCGATGATTTGACGATCGAATCCAGGGGATCGGGTACCGCCAACCAAGCAGCGTCTCTGAGTGGCGCTATCGCGGCGACGGTGATTCAAGTGTTGCCGAACGAAAGTTTACTGATTAAGGGACAGAAGCGCCTGACGCTTAGCGAGGGTAGCGAGACAATCCAATTGCTGGGCTTGGTTGACCAACGCGATGTTCAGCCCGACAACACTGTGCTGTCGTCCCGTTTGGCCAACGCGCGTATTTCTTACGAGGGTTCCGGAGACCTGTCTGCTGTCGCCAAGGTGCCTTGGGGCACCAATCTTGTTAACAAACTGTGGCCATTCTAATGATATTTAGACGAGTTAAATCCTGGGTCTTAGTTGTGTCCTTAATCATGCAGCCCATGTTGCTTAACCAAGCATCGGCGGACCGTATTAAGGACCTTACCTCAGTGGCTGGTGCGCGCCCGAACCAGTTGATCGGCTACGGACTGGTCGTCGGTCTGCAGGGAACTGGTGACAAAGATAAAATTTCCTTTACTGCACAAAGCCTAAAGAAAGTGCTCGATCGCTTAGGCGTAGACGTGGACGGCCCGATTTCGAATTACGATTTGTTTAGCCGAGGCGTAGCGAATCTGGCCTACGATAAGTCCAAACTCGATAATGTGGCTTCTGTGCTTGTCACCGCAACGTTGCCCCCATTCGCCAAACCAGGACAGTCGGTAGACGTTAATGTCGCGACTATTGGCTTGGCGACCAGCTTGCGCGGCGGGAATCTGATACTTACCGAGTTACGTGGTGCAGACGGCCAGATATATGCTTTAGCGCAAGGCCCTCTGACCACAACAGGCATTGAAGTGAACGCGGCGGGGTCTGAAATCAGCATCGGCGTACCGACCACTGCACGCGTACCTAATGGTGCATTAGTGGAACGAGCAGTCGACACACCCTTCGGTGAATCCGAGTTTGTCGTCCTGAACGCCCATCAAACGGACTTTACGACGGTAAGTGCGATATCAGACGCGATTAACGAAAAATTTGGCATAGGCACCGCGAATGCGCTAGATGCTCGATCGGTCGCTGTACGAGCCCCCCAAAGTCTGCCCGAGCGAGTTGGGTTTCTGAGCATGGTCGAGAACATTGACGTGATCCCCGGAGAGCCTAAGGCTCGAGTTGTTGTGAACTCGCGTACCGGTACGGTTGTGATCAGTCGCACGGTAAAAGTGACAGCGGCCGCGGTAACACAAGGCAGCTTGTCAGTTTCGATTTCAGCAACCAACGAAGTTGTTCAGCCGGAAGCCGGCCTGTTCGGTGGTGTCGGTGAAGCGGTAGAGGTTCAAAACGCTGATATCGAAGTAACGGAAGAAGTGAACCCAATGTTCTTGTTCCAGCCCGGCGTTGATCTGAGAGACATCGTTGAAGCGGTGAATCAAGTGGGCGCCAGTCCCTCTTCTCTCATTGCTATTTTGGAAGCGCTGAAAAGCTCCGGCAGCCTTCGTGCTGAGCTCTTAGTGATCTAGCCGCTATGACTGATTCCATCACGCCAGATCCACGAATGACTAATGCTCTCGATTTTGCCGGTCTAGCGCAAATGCGTGCAGGTGCCGTTCAGGGCGAAGAGAAAGTCACGAAAGAAGTTGCCCAACAATTTGAATCGATCTTTATCAATATGATGCTGAAGTCCATGCGGGATGCGACGGAGCGTTCTGGCTTGTTGGATTCCGAGGCGACCAAAACCTATGAGTCTATGTTCGACCAGCAAATGTCCACAGAGCTTGCTGGCAAGGGCACCTTTGGTATTGCTCAGGCACTGCAAAACCAGCTGAATCTCAATCCGAGTAAGAGTCGTCGCGGCGAGTACATGCCATTGAATCAAACTCGGAGCTTTGAACTCAAGCAAGGGGAAGGGAGCTACGAATTACAGCGCGCAGCGCGCCCCCTGACCTTTTCCAAGGGTGATCTATGACTGATCTTCTTTCCATTGGCGGCTCTGCAGTTCGAAACAGCCAGTTGGCCCTTTCGGTCGTTAGTAACAACATTGCCAACGTTAATACCGATGGCTATGTCCGACAAGATTTAGATTTGCAAGAGGGCCTGCCAACAAAGAATGGTCTGTTCTACTTAGGTAGCGGTGCGATTGCGGATGGCGTGCGCCGGTCTTATGACGGTCAAGTGGAATCATCTCTGCGTATCGGTATTAGTGACCTGTATGCCCAGTCGCCTCTGATTGAAAACACCGAGCGCTTGATCAACGTATTTGGCAACAAAAATGCCTCGTTGACACCAGCCCTAGGCAGTTTTTTCGACAGCCTGCGCGCACTCAGCGTCGATGCGTCTTCGGAAGTCCTACGCAATCAGGTGCTCAATGAGGGACAAACGCTGGCTTTTCGCTTTAATGGCCTTGCAACCCAGCTGGACAGTCTCGACCAAGAAACCCGTAAAGTCGCTGAAGATCGCGTCGCTCAATTTAATATTCTCTCAAAACAACTGGCCGGCATTAATGCTGGTTTGCAAAAGTTATCAGACGTCGCTAATCAGCCAGCCAGTTTGCTGGACAGTCGCGATCAAGTACTGCGGGATATGGCCAAGATCACGCGTGTTTCCGTGCGCGAACAAGCCAATGGCGCCGTGACGGTGGGCATCGGCACGAGTTCATCGACAGCTATCGTCGTTGACGGTCGCAAATCAGTGCCCCTAGGCGTTAATTTTTTGTCGGGCACGCCAAACCGATCAGAGCTTCAGCTCAACCCATTCGATAAACCGGTCAACCTCTCTGGACTCATCGGCGGTGAATTGGGCGGTGTGTTGGGCTTTCGTGACCAAATGTTGGCACCGGCAATGGCCCAGCTGGACGATATCGCTGTGACCTTCATGAGCGAGATAAATACGGCTCATGCCAAGGGCATGGATATGACAGAGCAGGCGGGCGCCCCACTGTTCGGCGCTTCCCCGGAGTTTGTTGTGGACTACAGCATGGCCAATGGAAGCACAACAATAAGCATCAACGTCGATGAACAGGCCGATGCGAATCTGCGCCCGATGAATCTTACCTATGACGCGCCAAATACACGCTGGATTGCCGAAGATGCCCTTTCCGGCATTCGCTACGTATCGAGCGGATCGCCTCAGCAAATTGCTGTGAATGGATTGACCATCAGTTTTAGTGGTCAGGCTCAGTCCGGGGACGTTCTTAGTCTCAGCGGCGAGTATCGTGCAGCACGAAGCATCGCTATAGCGATCGACGACCCTAATTCCATCGCCGCTGGGGACCTGTTTCGTGTGTCGCAAAGTGTTTCGAATGCCAGTGACACCAGTGCCCGCATTCGTCTAATCGAAAATGCAGTTACTGAAGGCTCGATTTCTAGTTTGGACTCGTTGTTAATTAACAATCTGAACATTGATGCAGCTTTAACGGTTTCTGCTAGCTATTCGTTAGCAAAAATGACGGTTCCAGCGGGCACATCAAATCTCCAGCTCAGTATGAGTAAAAGCACGAGCAGTGACGCGGAATTACAGGTGTTCACCCGCGATGGCAGACACCTTTTTGGCAGCGCGCTAACAAAGGCCCAACAAAGCGTGATGTTGAGTGAACAAAATGGCTTCGTGTCGGGCAGCACTTATAGCGATAGCTACCTTAACGGTGCTGCCAGCTACAGAAATCAGAGCTGGTCCATGGGCAGTAGTGCTAAGGCAGTGATTGATACGTTGGACGACGGTAGCTCAGTCGTGACCGCCGAAGCACTTTTGCGTGGTGGTGCGTTGCCCAGCCTGACAAATAGTGGATCAGGCACGATGACCGTGATTGCCAATGGGGCCCTGAAATTAGATGGCAAAGCACTACCTGCTCTAGAACTTGCGGCGGGCGCCAGCTTAACGACCAGTGCGGTCGCGAGCTGGCTCAATTCCGCGATTAGCTCGGCGGGTTTGGCAGCAAGTGCTTCGGCGCAAAATGAAATTCGTATACCGGTGAATGAAATTTCGACTACTACAGGGTCATTGACGATTAACGGCGAGAGTATTCATAACGCGATCGCGATCGAGAGCACCACCGCTCTCGTTAATAGCATTAATGCTAAAACCAGTGATACGGATGTTGAGGCATGGCTAGATTTTGACGGGGCTTTGATTCTATCGAGCACGGCTGGAAATGAGCATAAAACAATATCGTTGGGGAGCAGCAGTTCTGTGTTCACCAACTTATCCGGTAATATTCAGGCCGGCATCGCGATCACTGCGACCCGCACTTCAAGCGATACCAGTGATCGCGAGATTTCGCTGACATTGTCGGACACTGGCAGCGCATCCGATTTGGCAAAATTGGGCTTTGCGACAACGCTAGAGGTGCCAGAGACTCTAAGTGAAGACTTAATCGTATTTACCACGGGTTCATTGAGCAACACGGCAGCGTTGAGCGCCGGTTATGAAAAAGGCGAGACCGATCCACTAAGATTGCGGTCTTCGCCACTGCAAATTAACTTTACGTCTGATTCCACCTATCAGATCACCGATACGCAGACGTCGACTATCGTGGCCGAGCGGACCTATGTGGCTGGTCAGCCCATTCAATATCAGAACCTTCAGTTGACATTGGATGGCTCACCAAAGTCGGGTGACACCTTTAGCATCGATAACAACAGTGATGGTTTTGGCAGCAACGAAAATCTTCTGCGTTTGATTGATATCGAATCGGCCAAGGTTCTGGGGAACAACGACACGCTGCACGACTCCTATCTTGGGTTGCTCAATCAGGCCGGCAGCACGGCGCGCCAGGCGCAGATAACACAAGAAGCCATGCAAGTGGTGTACGAACAAGCCAATGAAGCCCGTGACAAGGTCGCCGGCGTCAACCTGGACGAAGAAGCCGCCAACCTCATTCGCTTTCAGCAGTCGTATCAAGCGTCGGCGCGTTTGATTCAAACCGCCAATCAGCTGTTTGATGCGATTCTGAGACTATAAGGGAGATCTTGATGAAAATTTCTACCGCATTGAGCTTCCAGCGCTCGCTCAACACCATGCAAGAAACGTCGGCACAAGTGGCGAAAACGCGAGAGCAGTTGGCCACGGGCAAGGAGATCGTGCGGCCTAGCGATGACACGATGAAGGTTAGCACGATTGAGAACCTTGATCGGGCGATTGCGAAAGAAGACACCTATCAATCGCTGATGGGTGAGCTGAAAGACCGATATCAGCTTGAAGAAACCGCTCTCACAAATGGCTCAGATATTTTGGTCCGGGTGAAAGAGCTGGCCTTACAAGGTGCCAACGCCACCCTGTCCGCCAAGGATCGTGAAATTATTGCTGTGGAAGTTCAAGGTTTACGAGACGAACTGCTGAGCATCGCCAATACTCGCGATGCGAACGGAAACTCTATTTTTGCGGGCGGCAATACTGAAGTAATGGCATTCCAAACTCAGGATGATGGCACCGTTTTGTATCAGGGCGATGCCCGCCAGACGTTGGTTAGCGTGAGTGACGAGCGTCAGTTGGGGAAAAATCGAAACGGTTTAGATGTTTTTTCGTCAGCGGACCGCATCGTGGCAGGCAAGCGGGCAACGTATACGCTATCAGTTGCCAGCATGGCTTCCTTTAACGTCAGCCACATTCTTTCCGACGGCGCGACAAGTTTAAGCATCGATCACTCTGGCAGTAACAAACCGTCAGATGCGCAAGATTTACTTACCGACATCACAGGGCATGAGAATTACGAGAAATTCGGATACGTCGCTTCTCTATCAGGTAATAATCTAGTCTTGACCGCGAAAAGCAACGGACCTATCGACCCTGCAGCAGCCCCTACATTTGGCGCCTTAACTGTTTCGGCGGCGAGTGCCGGAGTTTCCGACACTACAGTGGGCGTGGGATTCTTCGCCGCGTTAGATGATTTCATCATCGGCTTGCAACGTGACGATCTACCCGACGTCCAGCGAGCGTTAGGGGAGATTTCAGCGCTACACGACGGTTTGGCTCTTTCGATAGGCAAGGTCGGTAGCGAGATACAAAGTGTCGAGACCCAAATGGAGATTAACTCGGATACCCGACTTCGGCTGCAGAGCATGTTATCGACAGAAGAAGATCTAGACTATGCCGAGGCGATCACTCGCTTCAATCAAGAGATGACCCGATTGGAAGCGACCCAGACGTCATTTGCAAAAGTGTCACAGCTTAGCTTGTTCGACTTCCTGTAGCGCTTTAAGCAAGCAACTCGGTCGACAGCTCAGTGGATTGAGCATTTGACTGTGATGGAGAAGAGGTGGTTGGCATCAAAAGCGATTCCCAGCCTTTTTGCAGTTCGCAGACCAGCAACCGAATTTCTTGAAGATCTTCCTCCAGCGGCAGCTGCATACTTTGGTCCATCGAGCGATCGAGCATGGCGAAGAATTCTTTAAGGTGGTCAACCAACTGGGAGTCGGGTAAGTCCTGAAAGCTTCGATCTAAAAAGCGCATCAGATTTTTTGCATGCCGCAACGACGTGCCTGCGGAAGCGTGCCTTTGAGCCTGAGCGTTTCGCTCCGCAATCGCCAAACTATTAATCAGCGAGTCAAACAACCAGTGAATTTCCTGCTGTTTTTCCTCACTAAAAATCGCTAGCGATTTAATGTATTGCGCAAAATGTGACACATGCAATCCAAATACTTTGCCTACACCTTACTATCGGGAAAACAGTCAGCTTCTTTAGCAGATTTTTCAAAAAACAGAGAAGAGTGCTGCGCTTGCACTCGTTTTTACCTTCGCTTCCTAGGCCGGACAGTTGGTGTAGCCGCTTTCAAGGCAACTGCGTGCGAGTTCGGTCGCTTTCTCTTGGACACTGGCAGAGAGCTGCATTTTGCTGAATTCCAATATGGAGTCCGCGTCTGGATAACCGTTGATTTTACTTACCATGCCCCAGATGAAGGCTTTCAGGGGCTCCGCTTTCTCTGCCGGGTGCCCCTCCCCGCCTTGGAACATAAATGCGGTCATAAACTGGCCTCTTGAGTTGCCGAGCGTCGCCGCCTCTAAAAAATGCTCTCGGGCCCGCGCGGTGTTCTTTTTTAAACCGTGGCCTTGATAATAGATCAGCCCCAGCATGTACTGCGCGTCGCCCATCTGCAGATCAGCGGCGGCTGTAAAGTAACGTTTGGCCGCCAGATAGTCCTGACGCATGCCGTATCCCTGGAATGCGAGCATACCGAGGTTGTGTAGAGCCTCAGGAGAGTTCTGGTCGGCTGCTTTTTTGTACCAATCAATGGCTCGGGTATAGCTTTGTTTAACGCCATACCCTCGCTCGTACAGATAACCGATGTTGTTTTGGGCTTCAGGTGCCCCGTTTTCGGCCAGCCCCTTCCAGGCGCGGAATGCCGTCGCGTAATGTTCTCGATCGACGGCATTGAGTCCGGCCTGGAACCGTTCGGCCTGAAGTGACGATGCCAAAGACGATAACAGGATACCGGACAGCAGCAGCCAACGTCGGTAGTGAAAAGGAGCAAGGGCCATCATTGTTGCCTCAAACTTGCTTGAATCTGTAACACCTTGTTGAAGATATCACCTTCGCTTAGCGCGCCGACCAATTTGCCTCGATCCACTACAGGAATACTCTCACCAACAAAGGTACTGGCAGTGGTCATGGCAGTATTCAGATTAGCATCTGCGGCCAGCACCGTTGGATTCGGATCCAGAGCCGCCGTGAGTGAAGGGGCCCTAGCTAGGCTGTGCACGTCGACTTTACCGATTAGGGAGCCCACGTCATCGCACACATAAGCCTCGGTGGCCAATGCCTCACTCAATGCGTGCCGTGCCTCTTCAAGGGATGCGTTATGGGACAGGCGGACGAAGTCACTACCGTCAATTTCGCTTACAGGAGTCAACGACAGTTCCACGTGTTCTTGGCCAAGGCGCAAGTCGATACCGCGGTCCAGTAGTTGGCGGTCAAAGTAAGACAGCCCAAAAAGTCGCAGCGTGAGCACCGAACACAAAATGACGCAAAGCATGGCGCTGAGACCGTAGGCATACGAACCGGTTAATTCGATCACGATCATAATGACAGCAAGCGGTGCGCCGATGACTGCGCCCCCAACCGCCGCGATGGCGGCGACAGGAAGTGCATAACTCAAATGTGGGGCGAGTCCCATCATGACCGCCAGATAGGCCGCAATGGCCCCGGTTGCGGCCCCAACGAAAAGCGCGGGGCCAAAAACACCGCCAAAGAAACCGGTGTTCAAGCAGTAGGCGGTGACGAAAATTTTCGCAGCGAGCAAAACCACCAGCATCCCAAGAGTGAACTGGGCATCAATCATTTGATTGACCTGTATCAGGCCGAGTCCGGTGACATCGGGAAGCACAACGCCAACGCTGCCAACCACCAAGACGCAGCTCACGATCAGTTTGGGCATAGACCATTGAGACCGAGTGGCGAGTTCCCTGCCCTTACGGATGGCCGCCATGTAGGCCATGGCGCTGGCCGCGCTCATGACCGCGGTCATGATCAGAAAAGGAATCAGTGGCTGTAACTCGATGGGCATGTCAGGTACAGAGAACGTGGGTTCAATATTGAAGAACGCCTGATTTGCCGCATAGGCGACGATGGATGTCACGGCTATGGGCGCGATTGCACCGATAGAGATGCGTCGCAGAAGCGCTTCGTGGGCAAACAACACGCCAGCAATGGGCGCGTTGAAGCCGGCCGAAATGGCACCAGCAACGCCACAGGCAATAAAGACTCGGCGGTCGATCTTTATTCGAATGTACTTAAGCAGAACCTCGGTCATGGTGGCGCCAAAGTGAACCAACGGGCCATACTGGCCGACAGAGCCGCCGCCGCTTGCCGCGACAAAGGCCGCCAATGTCGAACCCATTCCTAAGCGTATATCCAGCGGCTCGCGGCTTTGTTGAACCGCATAGATGCTATCGGCGGGTCCGGACCAAATGGTGATACCCAAAGTACGCCGGACCAATAAAATAAGGACCGCCGCGCCTGCAAGGGTTAAAAAGATGTCGAGGTTGTAGTTCGTTCCGCCAATTTGCATGGAAATCAAGCTGTCGACGCGGCTGAAATTCAGGAACCAGCGCGCCCCTTCCACGAACGTGTTGGCAACCACCGCCATCACCAGGCCTACGACGACGGCGAGGAAAAACTGGCTGGCAATGTCCACGAGGATATCGCCGAGTCGTTGGGTCTTGGTTTTCGCTTCGTCTGTTCGGTTCATGCAGTATCTCCCCTGCCGCCCTGGCTTTATTATTCGTTGTTAGGGTTTTGGCTTGAACGCCATACACTCCCGCCCGTCGCTTTGGCGTACCTCGATACAGGGCAGCATGCGACTTTTGAAATTTAGTCCTCGGCACAAATAAGGAAAATTTTTGTCCCAGCTGGTGTTGAAGTGACGGCATTGCCAGCAACTGACCTTGGGTTGATCGGTGCCTTGCTCAGACATTGTCTTTTTTATCAATTTGGGTCGTTTCGCCATCAATGTCCAGCACAACCGGTTGGTGATGCTGATTGGCTTTTAGCCGAGCCGTACTCTGTATAAGTTCATCCAGTGTTTCTGGTCGCAATCCCATGTCGTTACCCATGCGCCGTAACCTGCCGATTTCGTCTTGGGTCAAAATGCCGTCCTCAAGGGCTTCGTTTACGCTGGCTTGCAACGACTTGCGGCTGCTGCGTAGTTGGTCGGAAAAACTGGCGGCCAAAATACCCGATGGTAGGGCAACCATGCCGATTCCGAGGATGGTGACGATGGAGCCCAATATCTTGCCCAAGGTCGTCATTGGAATAACATCCCCGTAGCCCACGGTGGTTAGCGCCGCCATAGCCCACCACATGGCTTGGGGGATCGAACCGAAAGACTCGGGTTGGACGCTATGTTCGACCACGTACAGAGCCGAAGCGGCTAAGGTCAGAACGATCAACATGATCAAAAATGTCCCCGTGAGATTCTTGCGCTCGTCGTAAAGAACGTTGAGCAAGATATCCAGTGAGGCGAAGTAACGAATCAACTTAAAGACTCGGAAGAGTCGCAAAATACGCAGGAATCGTAGATCCAGTCCGGGCATCAGTACCTGCAGTAGCGAGGGCAAGAAGGCGACTAAGTCGATAATCGACATGGGCTTAACGACGTGCCTGAGTCGTTGTCCCAGAGAACTGGGTTTCGCTAAGGGTGATTCATGCGTGGGAGCGGGTTGCTCTACGCAGACCCACACTCTGAGTACATACTCGAGCAAAAAGAACACACATGAGATGAGTTCAATGGCGAAGAAAATGTTGCCGTAGGCTTCAGCGTATGCGGGTATCGATTCCAGAATGATCGCGATCAGATTGATGGCAATGACACCGACGACCATGGAACTGATCACTACCGAAGCGGGATCGGTTCGATCGTAGTGCTCTAACGCGTGGTAAAGACGCTTTCGAGTGCTTCCTAATAGGGCCATCTTTGTTCTTCGTTAGTTTTCCACTAGTTGGTATACCACGAACGCTCTCGGTGTTGTCCTACCCGTCGACGAGAATTTCAATTCGACGGTTCTGCGCCCGCCCGGCAGCGTCGCTATTATCAGCCACAGGCTTGGTGTCGGCATAGCCGAAAACACTGACTCGCTCACTGTCGATCTCGTTATTGGCGAAAAAGAAGTCGGCTACAGCCGCTGCTCGTGCAGCGGACAAATCCCAGTTGGAATCAAAGCGCTCGCTGAAAGCAATGGGGATATCGTCGGTGTGCCCTGACACCTGTACCTTGCCGCCAGCGCGAGCGACGGAATCACCCACATTTCGTAGGGTATCTGTGAATGCGGGTTGCAGCTCGGCATAACCTGAACGGAAAGAATTTGCGGCCGACAGGCTGATCAGAATTTGGTCGCCGATTTTCTCGACGTTTGCCAAGCCTTGCTGGATTTCTGCGCTGAGATCCGCGCGCAGAACCTGATATTTGTCATCCAGCTCTTTCACTTTGCGTGTTTGTCTGAGCTTTTCGTCTTCGCTGTCGGAAGTCAGGTACTCTACCTCGAGCTCGGTCTCCATAAACGCTTGTGATTCGGCCACCTTGGCGAAAATTTCGAGCTCTTCCCGATCCAGCTGGCCGTCATTGTTCTGAGTGCCGGTTTCGTCTCGGTCGTTGCTGTCCGTGTCTTCATTTACCGACACAGTAATCTTGCCGTCTTTCTGCTCCAGAGATACCTTGCCTGCGGCGA